>Ga0268359_10435_pt1:270000-397500 | contig 2364618 bp, 2248 predicted proteins | sample BioMet11_FD_194416 | JGI IMG/M metagenome (GOLD analysis project Ga0268359, IMG submission 194416) | Sewage microbial communities from Oakland, California, United States - Biofuel 11 (PacBio Assembly) | ecosystem: Engineered > Wastewater > Sewage > Unclassified | place: USA... | reverse complement strand
GTGGGTTCATTATAACCTCGTTCTGACTTACAGGTTCAAGGTCAACCTTAAATCCTGCAACATTTGGTTCAAGTGGTGCTCCAGACCCGTTTCTCATCCTGCGCTCCTTGTCAAGGTAGTTCCATCCCCTGTAGATCATGTCCATGAAGTCGCAGTTATGGAGTTCTGCTGCAGCACCTCTGTCTGCGTAGAGCTGCACGTAGTTGTGGAACCTCTCTGTGAGAAGGCTAACTATCATCGGTGCATTGAAGCCGTCGAGTTCAAGTATGTATTCAACTGCACATGCAGATGAGCCTGTTGCAAGGGATAAAGGTTGATATTCACTCTTGAATGAAGGTATTGCTTTCTTAAGTGTTGATTCCATTACAGCTGTTGTTGCTTCTATCACAGCCATGATCACATCGTCTTTACACATGTTGTAGGTTGATTGAGCTATGTGATGTGATATATCACCAACACAGTAAGCTGGAACCGTTACTATGTTACCGTAATGCACACCATCATCAACTGCATTTTTAACTGTTTTTTCCATCTTCTTTTTGTAATCCAGCATGTATTTGTTCACATCAAAGGATTCATGTCCTGCTGCATTCATGAGTTCTGTCTGGGCATCTATCGGACTGTCGTATATCCTTTTAATCATATCTATCTCATTTTTTATGGCTTCTGTGAGCGTTGCTCCCGCTTCCACCTGGTTTGCAAAGGTTTCCCCTATACCGTAGGATGTGTTCATACCCCATGATTTTGCTGAAAGAAGGGCCTGTTTGTGTTTTAAGGGAATGTCAACCCCCTTAAGTATCTGGTTTACCACGTTACTTGTGCTTCCAGGTATGAGTGCAAAGTCCACAACACATGTTGGGCCGTAGAATCCCCCATACCTCCTTACAACCTCTTTGCCTATGAGGGCCTCTGATTTTCCTATGGCTTCTATGAACTTTTCTGTACTTTTTCTGAAGGATTCATCCTCTTCGTAGAGTATTTCAAGAACTGCAGGCGTCTGATAATGCTCAACAAATGGATCGTCTTCAGGTCTTACTGTGTCTGTGAGATTTGAAAGAGCATTGTAGTGTGCATTAACCGAGTCAACGTGCAGATCTATGACAGATTTACTCTGACCGTCTGCAACACCCATCTTGTTTACAACATCAAGGTACGCCTTTGTATCAGTTATCTTAAATTTTCCACCCCTGTTATTCTTGATGGTTTCTACATCTGCTTTTTGAGCTGCAATAGCTTCATTTACCATTTTCTCATATATCTCAAACATGTTATCACCGTAGATTTATTATGAACCATCACAAACATATATTTTGCTATATTTTTATTAATAGGCCATTTAGGACCTAAAGTTAATACTTAATTAATGGATAGTCCCTTGATCTTAACCATCATAGGTTTATGAATATTTATTTTATCAGTATCACCTTCAATTATCCTTCCCCTTAACATTTAAAAACAAAACATTGCCCCCACTGAAAATGAAGTATTTAAAAATATGTAAAACAAACATTAAATCATGAACCCGGAACACTTTCTTCTTATAGGTTCATTACTGTTGCTTATAAGCATAATACTGAGTAAAACCTCACACAAACTTGGAGTTCCATCACTTCTTTTCTTCCTTTTAATAGGAATGCTTGCAGGTTCTGAAGGAATAGGTGGAATTTATTTTGATAATTCGTATATTGTACAGTTTATAGGGATAATTGCACTGATATTTATCCTTTTTTCAGGTGGACTGGATACAAAATGGGGGGATGTGAAGCCTGTGCTCTGGAAGGGTGTGGCCCTTTCCACTGCAGGTGTATTAATAACAACCCTGGCAGTTGGATTCTTCATAAACTGGATTGCAGGATTTCCTTTAATGGAATCTCTCCTGATTGGTGCAATCATCTCCTCAACTGATGCAGCTGCTGTTTTTTCCATCTTTCGATCAAAAAAGGGAGGGCTGAAACATAATTTAGAATCTCTTCTGGAGCTTGAAAGTGGAAGTAACGATCCTATGGCCTACTTTCTGACGGTGACCTTGATCTTCATGATCCTGAACCCTGAAACTTCCATTCCTTCAATGGTTCTGTCCCTAATCCAATCAATTGGTCTGGGAGTTATTCTGGGTATTCTCTTTGGAAAGGGTATGGTGGAGCTAATAAACAGGATCAAACTTCACCTTGAAGGACTTTACCCAGTTCTTACAATTGCTCTGGCCCTGCTCACATTCTCTTTAACCAATTATATAGGTGGAAATGGTTATTTGAGTGTTTACATTGCAGCTCTAATTCTGGGAAACAGTGAATTTGTCCATAAAACTGAGCAAATCCAGTTTCATGATGGTTTAGCCCTGCTCATGCAGATAATCATGTTTCTAGCACTGGGACTTCTTGTATTCCCATCCCAGATGGTTCCAGTCATGGGTGTGGGACTCATAATTTCCATATTCCTTATGCTGGTTGCAAGGCCCCTTGCAGTTTTTATATGCCTTTCACCATTTCGGGTTGGAGTCAAGGACCAGATCTTCATTTCATGGGTTGGTATCAAGGGTGCAGTGCCCATAATCCTTGCAACGTACCCAATAGTTGCAGGAGTAAGTGGTGGAGACATGATATTCAACGTGGTCTTCTTCATAACCATAACATCTGCCCTAATACAGGGTTCAACCATCAACACCGCTGCAAAATACCTTGGGCTCTCTGAAGAACCAGAATGAAAGTTCAAGGTAGGATTTATATATCATTTGTTTAATAATAATTATTATTTAAGTGATTGTAAAAAGATGATAACCTCAATTGTGATTTAACCTACATGTGGAGGTGTGATGATACATGCAGAGAACAGTCATTGTTTATGAGAGCAGATACGGTTCAACCAGAGTTGTTGCCAAGACCATTGCATTGATCCTTGGACCTGCAGTTCACTGCGTTGTTGATGAGTTCAAAACTAAGTTTAAAGACTTTGAATTCGTTGTTGTAGGTTCTCCAATTTACATGGGAGATGTTGACCCAAAGATCAAGGGTTTCATCAATGAAAATCAGGACTGGCTCTCTGAAAAACCTGTGGCCCTTTTCTGCACATGCCTCGACCGTAGGGGAGGTATTGATAATCTTAAATCCCTTGAAAAGCTTCTTAAAAAGGATGCTATGAGCCTTGATACCATAGGCGGCCGATTGAAATTGAACAACCTCGATCTGGAGGATTATAAAGCCATTGAATCCTTCCTGAAACGAGCTGACCTTCCCTTTGAAGATATGGACTTCTTCAACATGGAAGAGGTGATAGAGTACTCCCTTGAACTTAAAAACCTCAAGGAAAAAACCATGAAAAGGTTGGATCCCTCAAAGCTCAGGGTGTACGTGGAAGAATTTCTAACATCCCACAACACCTGCACCCTTGCCACATCATTTAAAGGCATGGCCAGGGCAACTCCACTGGAGTATCTTTACAAGGAGGGATACATTTACATCTTAACTGAGGGTGGGGAAAAGTTTGCAAACCTGCTCATGAACAAAAACGTTTCCCTGGCAATCAATGACCCCTATCATGGCATGGCAAGCCTTGCAGGGATGCAAATAACCGGAAACTGCGAGATAATCCCAAAAGAGAGCAGTGAATATGGAGAGGTGATGGATCTGAAGGGCATCAAGATGTCTGCAATTGAAGCCCTGCCTGTGGATATGAATGTGCTAAAGATAGGTCTGGAGAAGGTTGAGTTTCTCTACTGGAAATTCAGGGAGGATGGATACGATACCAGACAGATCCTTAACTTCTGATCTTGATATTCAAATAGGGCCCAAGATATATTACCATGGTGTGTTGAAAGTATGAGATCCTATTGATTCATTTGTTCCAAAAAAATCCAATTAAAGGGGTTGGATCAAAAATTGTAGAGATCATCAAAAATAGTCACTTCAGTATACACCCAGCGTGTGAGATAGGTAGGTTTTGAAGATTTTTCAGGGTGGGCTCAAAAAGACCATGAAGATCATTGCAAATTTGCATGTACCCATAGAACTGCAGTGTTTGAATGGGTGATCTTTCCCATTTTGAAATAACATCTACCTCTCCAGGAAAAATATGTATAAAATTTATGAGCTGAGCTATTTTAAAAATAATTTCTTAAATTTATTCACCAGAAATTGTTTCTTAGGAGGAAACTAATTAGTTAAAAATTCTTCTTCGTTAAACGTTTCTATAACGAAGTAAAATTCCATGGGGGATCTGATTCAAAAATTGATATTAAGAGGTCATTTCTCCTTAAAAAGGCTGTTTAATATTGTATAATTAAAAAAAAATACCTCATCTATTTAAAATTAATTCAAGAATCAACACAAGCTTTAATATGAATTATTTGTGCATCACATGTAAACATTGCAAACCTTGGTAAATGCTCATATGTTTTCAGTCACACAAAAAGGAATGTGAAACAATTTACGTGAAAATAGAACGGTCATGGTTTAAAAAATGTTGTTTAAATTTGGAAAAATAAGTAGGATTATATCTGATTTAGGACATAATAAATAATTAACATAACTACATTGGAGGGGTTTCCAATGAAAATGGTGGTTTTTTCAGATCTCCATGCCAACAAGCAGAGCCTTCATGATATAAAACCAGCATTAAAAGATGCTGACTTAAGCATATTCTGTGGAGACATTCTTGGCTACGGGCAGGATCTGCGAGCTTGCATTGATCTTATTTTCCAACATGTGGATCTGGCAGTGTTAGGAAATCACGACCGTATGTCAATTAATAAAGAGAATCTGAATAACCAGCACCCCGTAGTTCGTGATTCCATTGAATATACGCGTAAAAAACTTTCCAATGAACAAGTACTACTTCTATCATCTTTAAAATCAGAAATTTATTTTGAAGATATGTACATAACCCATTCTCTGGGGGATGATTATTTACGGTCTAAAAAAGATTTAATACGCCTAATTAACCACGCATCCCCAGAGACAAGGTACATCTTTTTTGGGCACACCCATGAAAAGGTTCTCTTTGAACACAACGGAAAGCTCGTCATAAACCCCGGTTCAATTACCAAAGGCAGAAATGGCTTCAAAAGAGGATACGTTCAAATAGAGGACGATGAAATAGAATTCACTGACCTGGAGGAGATATTATGAAGGTGGCTGTTACTGGAGTTGGTGGAGGAGTCGGTCAAAGCATAATAAAGGCATTACAGAATGAAGATCATCAGTTAGTTGGAATCGATGGTAATTTACTGGGAACTGGATTGTATGGGGTACCTCATGCCTACTTAGGATATTACGCTAAAAATCCCCAGTTCATCCCACGTCTTGAAGAGATATGCATGGAGGAGGAATGTGAGGTAATTTTTCCAGGGATGGATGCAGAACTTCCTTACCTGGCAAGAAATAAGAAAAAAATGGAGAGGAAACTGCCATTAACTGTGGTGGTCAGTGATCCATCGGTGGTTGAAATTGCCGATGATAAACTTGAAACTTATTATTTCTTAGAAAAACATGGTTTTCCATCTTTAGAGACATACAACCTTCTGAATTATGATGGAGAACTGAAATTTCCAGTTGTAGTGAAACTTAGAAAAGGAGGGGCCCGATCACAGGATAAAACTGTTGTTAGAGATGATAGAACATTGGAAAATCTCCAGAGATCATCAGAAGCAGATAAATTCGTAATTCAGGAATATGCACCTGGAACTGAGTACACCTGTGGCACCTTAACATTTGAGGGGGATTGTTTAGGTTCCATAACTATGAAACGTCAGCTTAGGTGTGGAGATACATATAAAGCATTCGTTGTCCAAGATGATCGATTACAAAACTATTTGAAAGAGGTTGTTGAAGTTCTTAATCCCTATGGACCATGTAACGTGCAATTACGAATGGATAATGGGGTTCCTTATATCTTTGAATTCAATGCCCGTTGTTCAGGAACCACAGCCAGTCGAGCACTAGCAGGCTTCAACGAACCAGCCATGGTATGTGATTATCTCCAGGGAAAAACACCCCACTACGACATTAAAGAAATGGTTATTTTAAGGTACTGGAATGAACTGATGGTGGAATATGCTCAGATAGAAAGCATGGGTCTGAACAAGCATGTGAATAATTCCAGAACTAATCTATGAGGTTTTTTTGTATCACATTTTAGAACTAAAAAAAGGACATCAAAAAAATGAGTAAATAAAAGGAGTTCCAAGTTTAAAATTTAGTTTTTTATGTAGTCCCAGATACAGTCCATGGCGTAATCCATTTTTTCTTCCAGATCCACATCATCCATAACGATCCAGGAATTTATCGTTCCTGTAATAACGGATTGAATAAACAAGGAGATTTTGGAGGTTTCAATGTCTTTTCTTATTGTACCCTTGACTTTACCATCGTCGAGGATGTTGTAGATCACTTTTAACAATTTAACAAGTAACCTTTCGTACTGTTCATGTATGGTACCATATTTTTTTACCCCTTCCATTAGGAGTACGTGCAGATCTTTATAATCTATTTTTGTACCATCTGAAAGTATAGTGGCTTTTTTAGAGTGTTCACCATGACCCATCATTGAAAATGCCACAGTTTTTAAGAGTTCCCTATGGGAACCCTCACACTCCATGATTCCATCAAGGACGAGGTGATAGTAACGAAAGATAAAGAGTTGCATGGTTTCGTCCAGGAGCTCATCCTTACTTGTGAAGTGGTGGTAAAAACCTCCAGAAGTTATATTAGCTTCTTTTTTTAATTTGCTCAACGTAACATCGGTCAATCCATTTTCAAGGTATAACTTAAATGCTGACTCCATGATCCTCTGTTTCGTTGTGATAACTATTCATCCCCCTCATTGAAGATGCCAGACCTCGTTAAATTATTCGTTATTATTTTTATTTATCCATAGGATAGGTTTTTATCCAGATAAATGGGATTCCATCCGTAATTCATGGGATGAACCCATTTTAGATTGAAATTTTTAGACCATCAAAATTAATACGTTGAATTCTTCCAATTGACTTCAGCAACGAATTAAAGGGAGATATTAAGGGAAGGTGTAGTGAAACTGAAGTATCATGGTAAACAACGTAGCTAAATCTGATTATTCATGTACCAAGCCTTGAATGTTCATTTAAAGTTTTCAGAAGCTTTATAACAGAATATGCTGCTAAAAGGCTTGTTTTTGGATTTGTTTTGCAGCTCATGTTCTGGGTTGTTGTTCGTATCTCACCGAAGTCCCCTACAACATGGACCTCGTGACAGTTTCTGTCTATCTTTGGATCCGCCATGATCTTCACATCTGCCTCCAGACCACAGGCAATACTCAGGGCAGCTGCCACGTTGATATTTGCTGGAAATTTACCCACTGCATCTCCTGCTTTACCCTCGTAGAGTACCTTTTCTGTATCCGTTGAAATTCCAAGGGATCTTGGGGGTTTTCTGGTGACGAGGCTAACCTCCCTGATCTCCCCTATGGAAGCTGATTTGACACCATCAAGGCCTGAAATTGCCCCTGAAGGCATGTATATCCTGGAATCATTCTCTCTGGCCAGATCTTCAAGGTGGTGTTTAAGATCTGGATCCATCAGGGCCCCTAAGCTCATGATGATAACATCCCTTCCAGACTCCAGAACCTTGGGAACGATTTCCACCACTGCTCCAGGGGAAGCAGCCTCAACAACCAGATCCACGTAGCCAAGCATGTCCTCCACATCATGGACAGCCACACCTCCAGCATGTGCTGCCAGGTTCTCTGCCCTTTCCATGTCCTGGTCGTAGAAGAATTTGAGATGAACTCCAAGGTTTTCTTTCAACCCAAAATCAGTGATGGTTCTGGCTATGGCACCGCAGCCCACAATGCCCACGATCTTGATACCCTTTTCAACAGGATCCAACGAGTTTTCAGGGCCGGATACCGGGAAAGTTGTATCAGTTGCCTCAGCTTCCAGTAGTTCCTTAACAAGAGTTTTGTTCATTTTTACACACCTCTACTAATTCTTTGAAGCCTCAAACATCCTTAAAATGGCTTTTTTCGCCCTTTTTGCTGTCTCCTCATGGACCTGAACCCTTACTTCTCCATTTAAAAGGCAGTTTTTGATCTTTTCAACTGTGTGCAGCTTCATGTTCTCACAGACCGCCTCATTCAGGGCAGGTATGAAGGTTTTATCAGGATTTTCTCGCTGCAGACGGGTGATCATGTCCAGTTCAGTGCCCACAATGAAGGTTTCCTTCTTCGATACTGCCACATGATGGACCATGCCCCCTGTGCTCAGCACTTCATCAGCCAAGCTTTGCACGTCAGGATCACACTCTGGATGTATGAGTACCTCTGCATCGGGATACTGCTCCCTCAGGAAATGTAAGTATCCCCTGTGGAACATTTTATGAACGTAGCAGTGCCCGTCTTCAGGCAGGGGTATGATCTTCTTCTCCACCCTCTGTGAGACGTAGTATGCCAGGTTTCTGTCTGGGCCGAAGAGGATCATTTCATTGGGCAGGCTTTCAACCACCTGTACTGCATTTGCAGATGTGCACAGAACATCTGCCTCTGCCTTGGCCTCAGCAAGGCTGTTTATGTAGAGCACCACTGCAGCATCAGGATAAAGGATTTTAGCACGTCTTATATCCTCTGCAGAGAGCATGTGTGCCATGGGACATTCAGCTCCACAATCTGGGATGAGTATCTTTTTACACGGATTGATCATGGCAGCTGTCTCTGCCATGAAATCAACCCCACAAAAAACCACCATGTCTGGATCCTCTAGTTCCAGTGCCTTTATGCAGAGTTCAAGGGAATCACCCACAAAATCTGCAACCTCCTGCACATCACGGGGTTGATAATTATGAGCCAGTATCAAGGCGTTTTTTTCCTCTTTAAGTCTGAGAATTTCCTTCAGATGCTTTAACATTGGGATCACGTTTTGAAATGAGGATGTTTGGTGAATGTGAAATAATGATGATTGAAATAATGATGATTTGGTGAAAATTTTTTAAAACTTTTTTATGATTTTTTTTATATTGTATTCAATTTACAGATATGATTCAATATAGCAAACTGTAAACTTTTTTTGAAGTATCTAACTACAAAAATGTTTTTTTTAAATAATTAGGGCATCATGAGGTGGTATTGAGCAAAGGTAAATTAGATGCCCTAATCAATGTTTGATCCACAAAAATCCTTCAAATTTTTTTTTAATATCTCTTAATTAATCCTCAAATGGCCCCGGTCAGATCAACGTTCAGATCCACCTTCCAAATACCCTCCCCCATATCAGCAACTGGAGATATGATATCTGCTATTTCCACGCTTTTTATGATTATGTCCAATCTTCCAAAGGCATCTAAAGCTGTGTTAATGGCTCTTTGGACATCTTCTTCATTGGAAGCGATTCCACCAAGAGCTATGGCTCTTCCACCATGGGCATTTATCTGGTTCAGGAGGCCTTCCAGTTTTTCCTTCTTCCTTGCAACCAGAACAACGGATGCTCCCTCCTTTGCAAAGAGTTTAGCAATTTCATTTCCTATCCCTGTATCTGCACCGTCAACAAGTGCAACCTTGTTTTCCAATTTCATATGGAACACCTGCATATTTTTAGGTAGAGAAGTGATTTTGGATTTTTAGTTGTCCAGACCAGTTATTCTTATTCCTCCAAATTGGGTTTTGTTTCTTATGTTCAATCCAATGAGAAGTGGGGTGATCTTCTCTATGATCTTGGCCCTTTCCAGTGGTCCGCAGTCTATGACCTTGACACCAGGGATCTTCTCGATGAGTTCAGATGCCACGACCTTGGAATCTGCGTCGTCACCGGAGATGAGGCAGTCGCAGTCTATTGGTTCTTCGTAGTTCATGAGGGCTGCTGAGCTGATGTTGTTGAAAGCACAGATCACGTTGCTCTCTGTTAGGATCCTTGCGGATCTTTCTGCTGCTGCACCATCCCAGAGGTCCAGGTAGGTTATGGGCGAACCACCTATCGCTGATTCTAAGGGCCCTGTAGCATCCAGTAATGTTTTACCCTTTGCTGCTTCTTTGATTGAAAGCAGGGTTGATTTCTGAGCAGCCAGAGGTACCGTTAAAACCAGTAATTCAGCTTCTTCTGCTGCGTCAGCATTTTCAGCAGCTTTGACATTCTTCACTTCACCCAGAAAGCCCTTGACTTTATCCACAGCTGCTTGAGCTTTTTCAGCTGTTCTTGAGCCTATTATAACCTCTTCTCCAGCCTGAACGAATCTTATTGCAATTCCCAGACCCTGTCCGCCAGTTCCACCTATTATCGCTATCTTCATCTTTAACACTCCTTTTTTTTATTTTTTTAAAAAAAATAAAGAATGAAATTTATTCCAAGAGTACGACTGGTTTGATTAGGTCCCTTGGTTTTTCCCTCATCAATTCGAGAGCTTCTTCTATTTTATCGAAGCCCTTGAAGGTGTGTGTGACCATGAGTTCTGGGTCCATACGTCCGTAGGTTACAAGGTCTGCCAGTCTTTCCATTCTGGTCCTTCCACCAGGGCAGAGGCCTGTGATTATGTCTTTGTCAGCCATACCGAATCCCCAGTTCACACGGCAGAGTGGTATGGTGTCCTTTTCACCCTGTCCTTTACCGAAGTAGTTGTTGTTGGAGATTTTTGATCCTGCTTTGGCCATCTTCAATGCGTCTAACAATATTTCAGGGCCACCACCTGATACTATGACACCGTCAACACCCACTCCGTCGGTTGCCTCCAGGATCTGGTCTGCTGTGTCTCCATTCTTGTAGCTGATTATGTCTGTGGCACCGTATTTTTTAGCCACCTCAACTGAGATTGGTCTGGTACCAACTGCGAATATTCTTCCAGCACCCAGTAGTTTTGCACCTGCCACACCGCAGAGTCCAACCGCTCCGATACCAAGAACAGCTACAGTTGATCCTAATTCAATTCCAGCGTTTTCAGCACCCATGAAACCTGTACTCATCATATCGGTGATCATGACGGCTGCTTCCTGGGACATTCCCTCTGGTAGATGTGCCAGGTTGTTGTCTGCCAGGTTGACGTGGAAGTATTCAGCGAACACACCATCCTTGAAGTTTGAGTACTTCCATCCTCCACATGCCCCTCCTGTCTGTGAGGGGTAGCCACGCTGAACTGCTTCTGAATCCCAGTCAGGAGTTATGGCTGGTACGATTACCCTGTCACCTGGTTTGAAGTCCTTAACTTCATCCCCTACTTCGTCCACGATTCCCACGGCTTCGTGTCCCAGGATCATGTTGTGTCTGTCACCTATTGCTCCTTCCCAGACTGTGTGGACATCAGATGTACATGGGGCCAGTGCTGTTGGCCTAACTATAGCATCCCTTGGACCACATTTTGGCCTATCCTTTTCTATCCATCCTACTTCACCTATTTTTAACATTGCAAATCCTTTCATTTTTTTCACCTCGTTTAATTCTTACAGAGAGATTGCTCTCTATAGTATATAAACATACCGAATAGTTGGTCTGTAACGATTGATAATGTATGTTTGTAGAGAGTGTTCTCTTTTTTATTGGTTTGAACAGGAAGGTTTTAGACCAATTTATCCAAATAGATACTTAAAGGCATTAAAATGAAATATAAACCTCATATTCATGTTACTATTTCAAATAATAGGGTGAAAACATCTTTTCAGTTTAAAAAGTGAAAAAGGAAAGTATATTAACTTGTTTGAATATCATTCTATAGTGTAATATTTTATTTCAACAATTATCCCTATGGATATTGTAGTACAGAATTTTTTTATCAGATTAATTGAAAAGAAGGATTTACATGGAAACAAAAGTTAGAATCATGGAAACAGCTTTTAAACTATTTCTAAAAAAGGGATTTGCTGATGTTTCTTTGAATGAAATTATAAGAGAATCAGACATTACAACCGGCGGGTTCTATTACCACTTCGATAGTAAGGAAACTCTGCTCGTTGATGTCATAAACAAATACATTTTCAACTACTTCAGCTCAACCATAGAACAGATGAAGGAGTGCAAGGGCACACCAAAACAAATACTAAAAACTGTGATACTGTTGATTGTAGGTGATGACTCTGTTATCAACGAAACAACACAGCTCTGTGAAGGTGCTGAAAAAATAGATTACAGGACCCTGCACCTGCTGCTCTTTGAGGGTGTTCAAAAGTACGATATCATAGCTAAGCACTACACAGAATTCTACTACGACCTCCTGGACTTTATCAAGGGCGTAATAGAGGATGGTATGGCTCAAGGTATAATAAGGAAGGATATTGACTCCACTGAAATTTCATTAACCATTGAAACTATTATGGTGGGAACAGTCCTCATGTGGATAGGAATGCCCGCAATGTCACTGGAAAAAAGAATGGAAGCAAATATGAGCCAGATATTGGATTCCATAAAGGAATAGATTGCTAAAATCCACGCATTCAATTCTAACTCTTTTTTTATCTTCAATATTTTATGCAGTACAATAATTCTCACGTTCTTTTTATGTTTTTATCCAATGGAGGAGTTTGAGGAGCATTACAAACAGAACATTCGCTATGTTTATATGGTGGGTATGATATGAACTTAACTTGAGGATGGTCCAAAGTTGGATGTATCCTCGGTATGGATAAAAAAATCATGGATATCTAAAGGAGGGAAATAGATGATAATTGTAACAGCAAAAATAAAGGCCAAAAATGGTGAAAGAGACAACATCATTGCAAAATCTCAGGACATAATCAAGTTCAGCCGTTTAGACCCGGGTAACATCAGTTACAATCTCTACGCAGACACTGAGGATGATGACCTTCTGGTGATGCTGGAAGAGTGGGAAAGTTCCGAACTCCTGGAGGCCCACATGCAGACTGAACACTTCAAAGCATTCGGCGAAGCTATTAAAGACATCATGGCTGAAGAAATGGATATTGGAGTTTATTCAGCTGATGAAATATGATTATCTTTAAAATAAGAAGTACAATGGACTTAAAATAGGATACTTTAAAATAGATCAAAATGAACTTTTTTTCTTATTTTTATTATTAATCCCATTAAATCAATGCAAAGAGTTTAATCTATGAAAAGAGTTTTTCAATAAAAAGAAAGATAACATCCCCGTTTACAATGGGGGATTATTGAGCCACTGTTTTTTGATGGCTTCAAGGTTTTGAAAGATGCCACCTTGGACTGTACTCCTTCTCATAGCCTGTTACTCCATCGTAATCAACACCAGTTACTGATGATGTTAATTCTGCACCCTGAGCATGTTTTGGGTTGTATTCAAGAACACCCCACCTGCCTGAGGATGGATCGTAGTTCAGCCATGTCTTGTAGTACCATCTGTAGGCGTAGTTTGAACCATAAATACCTGTTGGCATGAACCATCCGCTTATGGTGTTTTTGGTTACTGTTATCCTTGAATTTTTGGTTACAACTGTTTTTGCACCTGCCTTGTCCTTTGAACTGGAATCCAGTGAAGAGTTGACCTCAACATCTGTCCCTGAAGGTTTCGGTGCAGTGGTGTTTAAAACCTGGCCCAGTGATCTGGCCATATGCTCCTCTGTCCAGGCAATGCTGGATGTTTCAGAATCTTCAGAACTGTTTTTGTTTTCCCCGTTGTAGTGGCTGTAGGATCCATTGATGGCCCGTGTGTAGTAGCCCTGATCCTGGAACCATGGCTGTACCTTGGCCACGTTGTACACCTCTGAGCCTGTTTTCTGGCTGTTATCTGTAAGATTTGTTGTTTCGTTCAGTTTTTCATTAAAATTTCCATTTAAACCATCTTTCACAGTATCATTTGTTTTTACAGCACCTGCAAAGGGCAGGGCACTGAAAATCATACACAACGTAAAAACCGCTGCGTATTTACTTTTTCTATTAATTGTACCGCCTCCACGTCCCAAATTCATAAAAACTTGTTTTAGAACTTTTTTGGTACCTTCTTTGATCACTTCAACATGATATATAAATATTTGGTCCTATTTTCTAAAAAACGGAGCATAATGCGCTCTTTTTTTAATTTAAAAGCCTTTAAGAAGGTATCAAAATTAGGGTTCTGGAATGAGCTTTCTCAGTTTGTAATTTAAGTAAAAAATGGTTATTCAAGGGTTATTTATGAAAAAAAGCGTTCCTCAAATGATTTCTATTGGGTGCATGCAACGCGTTAAGATGTATGACGTTACCGTGCTGATTGATAATTTCAAGTTCCGATTCTGAGGGTATTGATTTAAAAATAAGAGGTATTTTATTTGAATTATGAGCTTTCAGGAATTTAAAATGGTTTTTGAATATTTCCTTGAAATAGGGGTGAATCTTAAAAAAAATAGTTTTGATTTTTGCCTGAAATTTAGTTGAGGGATCAGTAAATAGATTATACCTCATCATAGAAGTGTAATGATCTATACTGGTATAGTTAATTGTAGCTAAATTGGAAATAGATCTATAAGTAAAGAGTTTAAACTATAAGATATTAATCTATTTGAATGATTTAAATAGAAATTCCCTATTTTTTATCAATTTCAAGCTTTTTATCCTTCTTCTTCTGGATGATCTCCTCATAGGTTTCAAGCAGTATCTTCTCCTTGAAGTTCATGGCTTCACCCTTCCCTTCAAGTTCATCGTGCCTTTTTTCAAGCTTTTCAATCTCGGCCTGGTTTAAAAGTTCAGCGTACTTCTCATCCAGTTTTTCCTGCTCTTTCTTTATCCGTTTTTCATCCCTCTTCAGGTACTTGAACCCCATGTGATGCACTCCCCTAAAAGTTGTTATTATATTCTGTCCCTTTTTATATTAATAGTGAGGGGTTTTACTTCACTGGAGATTGGTTTTCAGATGCTCCAGTGAGAATGCTATCTTTTAGCACATCACAATGTTTTCAGAGGCGTGAATATCTTTTAAATCCCAAAAATCAATGCTCCAACTATTTTTAATCCCTTTTGAATGAACCGAACCAACGATCCGAGTTTGAACCTCGAACTATTTAATAATACTTATTTTAATAAAAATAATAAAATATAAGTAATTGTATTACTTAAATTAATCCTTAGTAATACAAATGAGGTGATAATAACATGAAGAGAATTGCAGCCCTGCTTATTGCAACCGTGATACTTTGTACAACGCCCTCTCTCGCAGTTGCAGTTTCTGCAGATTCGCAAAACAGCAATCTAATAAATTTAAGGGGGAAAGGAACTGATACCGAGCTTGATGATCCTGAGTTTGAAATTCCAATTGAAAATGAGACTGCAGAGCTGACAGCTCCAAACGAGGAGAACGTTACATCAGACATAATTCAAGAGGACAACAGCTCCCTGAACATTACAGAAGAAGAGACCAATGAATCTTTATCTGATGTTCCCAGTAACACAACAGGGGTTGTTATGCAAACGACCAACTACACCTGCGGACCTGCATCCCTTGCAACCGTTCTGAACAATCTGGGCTTCAATGCAACGGAGATGGAAATTGCAGCACTTGCAGGTACAGATGAAAATGGAACAACCATGTACGGACTGCTTCAGGCAGCAAGATCCAAAGGTTTAAATGCAACCGGTATGAAAATATCATCAAATGATCTTAAAAGTAATAATATTGTGTACATGACTGTGAACGGAGGAGCCCATTACAGCGTGATACGTTCCATAAACAATGAAACCGTCCTCCTTGCTGATCCAAGCCTTGGAAACATCAACATAACCTGCGAAGAATTCGAAGAACAGTACAACGGTTACGCAATGGTTTTAGATGATCCCAAAGGAAGTGCCCTGGAAGAACCTGCAGTTAAGAGTGAAAATAACCCTGACGAATCTTCTGGAGACAGTGTACCAGAAACCCCTGTAAATACTTGTAACGATGCAGATTCAACCCTTGCAAATCCCCAGAACAGGACTCTGAGTCAGGATGAAATGATGGGGATAAAGGGTAAGAACTGGAAGTACAGACAGAAGAAAAAAGCTAAAAATAAGAAGAAAAAGAAAAAATGGAAAGCCCCTAAGGTAAGATGGTCCTACAAGTGGAAAGGATGGGGGCGTGTGAAGAACAGAGTGTACTATGGTAGATGGATGTATGTTGGAGCGTTCGGTATAGTAGGATCTATTGGTGCTGGAGGATGGGGTTATGGTAGTTTACCTGCAGCAATTGGAGCATGGCACAAAGGTGCAAAGGAATATATGAACCATCTAAATGAGGTCAATTAAAAAAAAATATCTTTTTATTTTTTTAAAAGATGGAGGAATAAAAATGGAAAATATTAATAAAGAGTGGTCCTTAGGATTGGTTATACTTGGATTATTAATATTATTTTCAGCACTAATTATAAAACCATTAACACTTATGAATATATTTTTTATGTGTTTTGCGATCTATTTTATATCTGTGGGAATCCTTAAAAAAGGCCATGAAGATACCATAGCAATTATAATAGGAATTTCGCTTTTAACATCCACAATACTTTGGACTATGATAAAAAATGTGTCTATTATAAATTATTCCAACATGCTGTACTTAATCACTTCTTTACTCTTTATTATTGGAGGAATCCTTGGTCTTTTAGGATATATTCCCCGATGGTTCTACAAACAAAATATTTAGATCAATTAAGAGGGTAACATGACAATAACCCTAAACCTCAAAAATAAAGATTTTTCACCATGGTTAGTTATAGTAGGACTATTTATCATCTCAATAGCCTTAATTCCAGGGCCTTTCACATTTATGACCATTCTCATTATCATATTAGGAATTTATTTCATAGTTTCAGGACTCCTTAACAAACGTCATGAGGACACTCTTGGAATTTTAATGGGAATCTCCATTTTAACCTGCACTTTGATCTGGACTTCAGTAGAAGGGACCGATATTACAGACTACTCCAACATGACCTATATTGTCATTGCACTAATCACCATAACCCTGGGGATTCTGGGATGGTTGGGATTGATTCCAGAGTGGTTCAGATCCCTTGGGAGATGAGTTTATGGTGGAAATAATTGATAAATCACAGAAAATCCTAAAACTGGTCCTTAACAGTTATTTTACTTGTGTTTTTATATGTTACTCTTATAAACCCACAGAGGATTGAATTAAGGCTTTTAATGGCTGCAGTAATGTTTGCTGTAATAATATTTCCTTTGAAGTCATGAAATTAATTAAAATGCTTTTTTAAGGATTTACATTCCACTTTGGACTTAAATTAACTTTGAAGCCCCTTATAAGTAAGGGGCTGTGAATAAAAAAAAATACTATTTCTTAAATGTTTTTCTACAGAAGAAAAATAAGGGGATGTTTCATGCCCTTCAATTTTAATGAAAGAATTTTTAAAACTGAGGTTCATATTATTACCCAAAGGTAATCATCATGAGGCTTAGAAAGGATTTCATAATCAAACCCAATATCAACGCTCCCTACGATGAGGAGTCCGAGCGGCATGCAGACTGGCTTGAACTCCTCTTCGATCTGATATTCGTTGCTGCAATCTCCCAGCTGGCACTGAACCTCACTGCAGATTACTCCCCCATAATCTTCCTTGAGTACATACCTGTGTTCTTTGCAGTATGGTGGAGCTGGGTGGGCCACACATTCTACCTCAGCCGTTTCGGTGCAGACGACATGTTCAACAGGTTTCTGACCATGCTGCAGATACTTGTTGTTGCCATGATGACCGTGAACGTTAAGGACGCCCTTGGCTCGACAGGATTCGGATTTGCATTGTCCTATGCATTTTTAAGGTTCATACTGGTTGCAGAGTACCTCCGCATATGGAGGCACGTGCCTGAAGCCCGCAGCCTCAGCAAACGCTACGTCGCGGGTTTTGGTGCTGCTGCCATGATATGGGTGGTTTCAGCCTTCACACCACCACCTTTGCGCTTTGCACTCTGGGGACTGGGACTTCTCGTGGATGTTCTCACACCACTCACATCTGGAAAGCTCCAGGTGAGCCTTCCACCCCACCCAACCCACATACCAGAGCGCTTCGGACTCTTCACAATTATTCTCATAGGTGAAACAATTGTGAGCGTTGTCTTCACTGTTATAAATGCAGGGCCAAGTATTTTAACTGAATTTACAGGTTTCATGGGGCTTCTCATAGCCTTCAGCCTATGGTGGGGTTACTTCGAGGAGTCAGGTGGGGCTGAGGCCCATGTTCAGGAGGCAGGGCATCAGGTGGCCAAGTACCAGCTCTGGCTCTACTCACACTTCCCGCTCCTTCTTGGAATCGTTTCAACAGCAGTTGGAATAAAACACATCATATACCTTGGAACGGGATTCATGCCTGCAGGGGAGGTCTGGCTTTTAACCTGCTCCCTGGGAATTGCACTCCTCTCCCTCACCCTGGTATTCATATCCTCCTACAGCATGGAAACCTGCAAAGAATGGGCTCTTCAGATATTCAGATTACCATACTACGTTATAATAGTTCTGGTGGTGCTCACAGGATTTTTAGGCTCCACCTTACCCGGATACATGATACTTGGAATACTAACACTGCTTTGTATCGTTAAGATGATTCTGAGCTTCAGGGAGCCTCCAGCTGTTTGTAAGATGTACAAATGAGGAGAATAGATTTAAAATTACTTTTATTTAGAAGGTTTCAGGTTTTTTGTCCAATTCAAAAAAAATTATCTCAAAATATTAAACAAACCCTAAATTTTCATTTCGTGTTAAAATTTAATGGTGATTATTTTCAAGGGGATTTCCAAAGGTCTCTATATGAAATTCAATGGCTGATTTTACATCAGAAATTGCTGCGTCAAAGGTGTCACCTTCACCCACAACAACACCGTTAAATCCAAGGGAATAAGCAACGTATCCTTCAGGATGCTTTTCCACGGTTATTTTTATATCTTTCATGTTCTTTCATCCCATTTATATTTTATAATAGATTGTTTATTAATAATTTGGAATGGGAAAGTTGATCCTTCTCAAATGAGCACAACCTGCTCTTTCAAGATTCTATCCCTAAGCAATGGTTTGATTGTTTCGTATTCAACCAGATCCACCTTCTTTCCAGTGGCCTCCTCAAGTTCTATTTTTATTCCTGCAAAATCCAGAAGGCTTACATCTTCATCCAGTTCAACAAGGATATCTATGTCACTGCCCTCCTTTGCCTCACCACGAACATAAGACCCGAATAAAGCTGCTTTTTTTACATTGTGACGTTTAAGAACCTGTATAATTCTGTTTTTAACATCATCAACCATTTTATCACCTGAAACTGATATTGAATCTAATACAGCTTACATTTTATTAAATAACTCTGTTTTCGGATTTTATTAAATTTTTTAATAAATTCAAGTTCAAATTTTGTTCATGCTGCGTAAACAAAAAGTTTACGTTGCGTAAACATATTCTGGATCCCACTACAATACAACGGTATGGGTTGTAATCTGAAAATACAACCTATTTGGTTGTGAAAAGATTTTTTTTAAGGAGTAAATATTAAAAAGAGTTTTAATTGATATTTGCAGGATTAATCCGAAAAATAATAGATTATTTATAAGCTTTCTTTCGGGGTAATAGCAAAAGTTACATTTCATTTAACTGAAGTTTCCCTTCTTTTTTCAGTTTTTCATAGGCCTCAATTGCCACTACCTCATCTTCATCTGGTTCTTCCACCCCAATCAGACGGGAATCTATTATTCCCTCAATTTTTTCCAGCATGAACCTGATTTCATTGAGTTCCTTTTCTATTTGAGTCGTTTTCATCAATGTTATTATGTTTTTAAGGTTTATTATATTTGATGAAGGGCGTCTATCTTGAAGTTTTGATGCCAGTTTTAAGCTGGTAGAATCAATACATGAACCTAAATCTGAATTCAATAAACATTTAAAGATTTTAAACTTAAAAATAATAGGATAAGCCACAGGTTCTAAGCTGTTCTCTTGTTTTTATGACTAGGGATGATAATTTTTTAAAGGTACGAATAGGTACTGCTGATCTAGTTCTATACAACAGTTAAAAATAGCTTTATAAATGCACTGACCATTATTGAGTAGGTCACATTGATCATGGTCCCTGCTAAGAAGAAAAGCGAATTTTTATGCATATCCTCACTTCTAACTATTGTTTTAGCTGCAAATATAATGGCTAAGGCCACGTAGGCATCTAAAAACATGAAGGTCATTATTAAAATGTTCTCACACTTACCAATTACAAAACCAGTATCTCTATCCTTAACTGAGACAGTTTCACTGAGTTTTCCATGGGAAATTCTGTTTAAAATAAAATTTAGAATTATTCCACTTGTCAAAACTAGAAACAGGTATCCTCCAATTACCAGAAGTATCTTCAAAAGTTCCATTTCACTCCAACCTGTCTGAATATAAATTCATCGCAACCTTCAAATTTTCTTCAATGGGTTTGATCTTATCCCACATAGATTCTTTCAGATTTTTAGATACAGCCTGTTGACTTATACCCATTTTATCTGCAACAATTTCTTGATTACCCTCTTCATCATAAATCCTTACGATTTCACGCCTGCGGGATGACCAACTGTCTTTTATCATAGTAATCAGATTGACCTGCCCACCAAGGGCTGCATCAGTTAAATCATCACCAACTGACATTTCAAAGAGCAGTCCACTTTTTTTTAATGAAACCATCATGTTGGATGCTCGGTGAAACGCTGGGCCGTCCATTTGGCTTACGTCCTTCGTTGATACTGCCGTGTCTATCAGACCATGTACCAACACGAATCGCATCTTCTGAGGTTGTATTTCATTCCATATAAAATCCAACATCTCGTAGGTATTTTTAACACTTTTAAAAACACACCCTATTTCATCTGCACCCTTGATAATTTTCATATTTGCATATAAATCATTTTTATATCTCTGATTAACCTCAGAACAGATTTGATTTAATTTTTTTTGAAAATCTTCCCTGTGATCCAGTTTGCGTGAGGCCACAACATCACCAAGTAATAGGTAGAGTTCCCCTTTCATGGTACCCTTTATGTTCACAACACCATATAAAAACAACCATATAAGTTGTAATTTAAATATACAACCCATACAGTTGTACAACCTATTTGGTTGTAAATAGGGTTTGGAGGTGAAATAGGATCAATCAACTGAATTTATGTCAGATATTGCGTCTTCAGCTGCATCACGCACATAATGAACTGGATCACTTCTCAACCTTTTAAGGGGAATTAAGGACTTAACAGATCTGATCTTTCCCAATCCAATGGCAGCATACCTTCTTGTTTCAGGCGTAGAATCTTCTAATAAATTTATTAAATCATTTTCAGCACTTTTGTCACCTATTTTGCCCAGTGCAGAAGCAACCAACTTTCTAACATCAGAATCTTTGTCTTTGGCTGCCCTGGATAAAAATTTAATATAATTTGGATCTCCCATTTCACCTAAAAGAAATGCTGCATGAGCACGTTTATCTGCATCAACATCATTAAATAGAGTTATACAAATATCTACCACTTCAGATTCGTCTGATTTAGAAGAATTGTTTGATCTGGATTTTATGTGAACTTTAACCTCTTCCTGATTTGAAGAATTATCCATTGTTTTATCGTATTGGCCATTAATCTCCTTTAAAAATATTTCACCGTAGTTCTCCATGAAGCCTTTACCAATGCCCTTGATTGAGATCATTGCCCTGTGATTTGTGGGTTTCGATCGTGCCATCTCCCTGAGTGGCTCGTTACTGCAGATTAAATAGGGTGGAAAATCCTTTTGCCTTGCAATTTTATTCCTTAAAAGCCTTAATTTTTCATATAAATCTTTATCAACACCTTCCATTAGATTTTCATTCTTTTTAAGTAGGATGTTCAATTTTATGGGTTTTTCATTGAGTAAAAATTCAGTTCCCCTATCTGTTAATGATAGGACCCTTCTCTGGTAAAATGAAACATCACTACTTTTAATGAAACCTTCAGCAATGAGTGAATCTATTAAACGCTTCAATTGCCTTTTGGAGAAGTAATAAAAGAGAGAGTAAGTTGAAAGTTTATCCAAACCATTATCTATTATAAATGCAGCCTTTGAACCCCTTAAAACATTTATTGTATGGTTAAAACCCACTGGAAATGGCATTTCACTCAATGAAAAAAGTATCAGCATGGCTACTGTGGATTCATAGGAGTTTATGAATTTTGTAATTAGTTCCTTATTTTTTTCAAAAAGGCATTCTTCAAGGGATTCATAGTATTTAAAAGGTTTTCCACATTTGCAGTTGTCCCAACCAGTTCCTTCTTCCCTGGAATTGATTTCATGGTACTGGTTGCAACCTTCACAGATCATGTAGGGCATAACATCACCATGTAATAATATATATTACATTAGTAATATTAATTTCCCTCGTAATCTGGAAAACTGTGCATACTTGCAGCCAGTGCACTCCTTGGAAGGTTCTGGTAAGTCCAACCTTAACCTCCTTTTCATGAGATTCCCGATTAAAACATCACCCCACCATTTTAGAGTTATATTAATATAGTCTGAACATCGTTCATCCGGGCTTTCTCAAGTTTCCCGTTGCCCCTGATATGGATGACCTTAAATCCCCTTCTGAGGAGGGTTTGACCTATGAGGTTGTGCCTGTGACAGTTGAAGGGGTTTTCTTCACTGCACATGAGAGAGGTTTTCCTGGTTTTTAGAAGTTCCATAAGCTGGGATATTCCTTCTTTGTAGGATGGTTCAGCTTCGATCAAACTGTAAACAACCTTTCCATCTTCGTAGTACTTCTCATCCCTTGGTTTACCCCCTATTTTGTCACCTAAAAATTCGTAGCCCACACCTTCACTTTCCAGGTTTGCCTTCAGGTTCTCCCTGTTGAACTGTGGAACGTACTTACTGTAGGGAGAGCTGCGCACATCAACTATTAACTCTATAACCTGGGATCTGACGAGTTCCAGGAAGTTTTCCATATCCACGTTGCTGTGGCCAACTGTGAAGAGGTGATTCTCATCTTCCATAACGATTCCTTCATTTTCTTGTATAGGTTTCTATGATTAAGCGTATCAATTTCTACGTTATATAAATAACGTTTATATGATTATTTTGGACTGTAATTGTTTTTAGGAGTTTAACTGTTCCAAGGATTGAGATTGAATCAGAGACTGTGAAAAATCAGTTTTAAAATATCTAAATGGGTTTCAATCTCCATTGATCACTGGTTGACTATGTTGAATAATTGTTTTCATAGATTTAGCTATAAATTTTAGCTACCAAGGTATAAATATAAGTGGAAATCATAGAATGTTTAGTGATATCCAGTAATTATACTGTTCAGATTAGACAAAGGTAGGGGGCCTGGCATTTATAGATTTAGATAGGATGTATCCTTCATGGGAGGAGCTGGAAGATGAATTAAATCCGGCAAAAAGAGCGTTAATTTCTTTTTTAGATAATTATATTCCTGAAAACTGGAAGATATTTGTTGAACCATGTTTGAATGGATCCTACCCAGATCTGATACTCCTAAACCCAGATAAGGGATTCATGATCTACAGGGTCATGGAGAGTTTATCAGAAAGTGTCAGTCCTGAAATGGATAAAAAACAGCTTGATTACTACAGGAACAAGATCATTCAGGAACTGGTACCTGATATGGCTGAGAAGATGGATGTCAACCCTAAAATATTCGTTGTTACTCAAATTGGGGTTTACATCCATGATCTGGGAGGGGAGGAGGTGCGTGAGAGGTACTCTGCTTATCCTTACCTTGCTGCTGGGGGTTACGATGACCTTGATGAGGTTGGTCTGGGTGAGATCCTGCCGGGTGTTGAATATACAAGCAGCAAGTTCATGGAGAGTGAATGGGCAGATGAACTTGAATCATGGCTGAAACCACCCTACCACAGGGAAAAACGTACCGAATTGGAACTAACAGACGAACAGAAGAAACGTTCCAAACCACAGCCAGGACATAAAAGGCTTAGAGGATCAGCAGGCAGTGGAAAAACACTGGTTGTGGCTTACAGGGCAGCTCAACTTGCTGCAGAGGGCCATAAAGTGCTGGTCATCACCTACAACAGAACGCTGTGGTACTACATCAGGAGTATCGTGGATAAAACACCCTACAACTTTGAATGGTCCAACGTAACCTTCAGACACTTTCATGGTTTCTGCCGTGACATTCTAAATGAGCTCATGGTTCCAATGGATGATATCAACGATGCACCCTTCATAGTTGATTATTCAATCAAGGATCGTGACATAGAACAGTTCAAATTCGATTCCATACTCATAGATGAGGGTCAGGACTATGAATGGGACTGGTACCATCTCCTATCACAGTTTCTGAATGGACGTGATGAACTCTTCTTCGTGTGTGATAGGAAACAGAACGTCTACGATAGGGAGCTGAACTGGATCGACAACATGGGGGACTTCAAGGGTAAGGTGAAGTTCAGGGGAAAATGGCCAGAGCTGAACACTGTTTACAGACTTCCCAAGGAGATAGCTCAGGTTTCAAACAGGTTCAGTGAGGAATACGGTCTGGATCAGTCTGTTCATATGGATTTCTCCCAGGCCACACTGCTCAAGGATTCTAAACTCTTCCAGTGGAGGAACATCCAGGTGGGGAACTGGCTTTCTGATGTTATGGAAGCCTACAACACCATAAGGAAGCTTGGAGTTAAGGATAACTCTGAAATCGTTATACTGGTCCCTAAAAACAGTACAGGTATTGAACTCGTTGAGTTCTTCAAGGGGATGGGGGTTGATGTTGACCATGTTTTCGTTGAGGGTAAGAAGTGGCGTAACAAGAAAACCTTTGTTTCAGGTAATGGACGTTTGAGGATCAGTACCATACACAAATTCAAGGGATGGGAGGCTAAGAATGTTATCATGCTTGTGCCCACAGATTGGGCTGGAGATGAAAACCTTGATTCCATTGTTTACACAGCCATGACCCGAACCCTTGAAAACCTCATAGTCCTCAATGCCAATGAGAGGTACTGGGATTTTGGAGGGGAATTTGAAGAGGATGAAATCCTTGAGGAGGTTGAAGAGGATCTTGATGGGTACGAACTTGAAGCCTGGATGGAAACCCTACCATATCCACTGGCTTCCATACTCTGGGCCGGTGTCAGCAGTTTCAACTATGAACACAAGGTGAAGTACCTTCTGAACTTCTTTGAAGCCCTATCAGAGTTCAACTTCAACCTGATACTCAGTGGATTTGCAACGGACAGGATATTCTTTGAAAGGGAAGTTTCAGGTTACCTCAAAAAGGAGAAGGAGTACCGTGAGGACTGGTTTGAAAAACCATCCTTCGGTATCTGGAACAACCTCTACTACAACATGGCATCCATAGTTCGAAACCAACTCATAAACAGTTACAGACGAGATAATTGCCTTAAATTCTTTGGAAACCCTAAGATTGAATTTCTGGAAAGTTTATCCAATTTTGAACTTGTTATGTTGCTTAAGGAGGTTTCAAAGCACCGTAACATATGGGAGGGTCATGGTCCACGTGTTTCAGAGGATGAGTACCATAAGAGGTACAACATTCTCCTGAAGGACCTCTTCAAGGTCAGGGATATTCTCCAGGATGTTTACAGGTACAGTTTCCTGGTGATCCCGGTTCAGGGCACCATGGAGAATGGTGAATACCATTACACAGTTAAGAGATACATGACAACCAGATCCCCCTTCAGACCAATGAACCTGGACAGTAACGCTCCACTTGATAACAGCAAGCTCTACCTGGCAACGAGCAGCAAGAAGGATCATCTGGAACTTCTCCCACTCGTCATAAACGTGGATGATGTTTGTTACTTCTACAACGGCAAGAATGAGGAGACAGGACTTGCAAGGTACAACTCCTACCACTACGACAAAGAACCTGAAATATTGGTGCCCTTTGACAGGTTGGAAGGGGTTTTGAGGTTGGTTGGGTGAAGAAGTTTAAATTTTTTTAAAAAATAGATATGGCCTTGGATTTTTCTTGCTGAAAAAGGAAGAGTTTCCTCGGATTTTACTTGTGATTACGATGTAATATGCCTAAATTGAGCCTCTTAAAAAAGGGAGTTTTAACCTCTTTTTTATCTATTTTGTGGCTTACTGATATGTCTGTGGAGTAAGGTTCCAATAATAGTACAATTCTATTTATTAATTTTCTATCCAGTTTTCTTTTGGAATTTAAAATAAACTTTGGAACAGTTTTTGGCAGAAGAACCTTGTATAATTTTGGTTTTTCTATTACGCGGAAATCATTGTTTATGAAAGCCACAATTGCACCTATCCACAATCCACTGACAGGAATCCCATTATTTACAAGGAATTCTTTGAGATCAACAGCATTGGTTATAATTTGTGAAGCAGGAGTTCTGTACAACTTTTTATATTCCCCATCTTTATAGTAAAACCAGTTATTTCCTTTTATACGGTACTTTCCACTGTAATTTTTGGTTTCTATAACAAATAGCCCCTTAGGACCAACAACGATGTGATCTATGTTACCTTTATTTTCATACAACTTAACATCGTTAAAGATAAAATATTCCTTTGGAAGGGTTTCAAGGTATTTAAAAACTGTTTTTTCACCCTTCAACCCCCTGATCCATGAGTAACCTTCAACATCCTTAATTCGCTTCCTATGATCACCATACAAAACAGATACCACGCCAAGGGGTACTAAAATCAAGAATATGAAATGGATGGATATCGCTAAAATTAAACCTGCAGAAGTGATAAATAATCCTGTGAAGAATAGTTTGCTTGCCTCCCTTTTTTCAGCCAGGTGTTTGAGTGCATGATACTCTGTATGGGTTAAACCATTAGACATTCGTTCTCTAATGTAATCATCAGGCTCATAGTAATCTTCCAGTGATTCAACGTAAATAAGTTGATTTCCACATTGGCAAAGGAAGTCCTCGGCTTCACTTTCGTCTTCAGCTTCATAATAAACATTGCATTCTTCACAGATCATGTAGCCCATTCAAATCCCAAATTTTATATTAAAAACTTATATTTTTTATTATTTTCTATTTAAATGGCATTAATCTGTTTAAAAATAATAAAAAGTAATAATTAAAAGTTTAAAAGTAATAATAACCCTTTCTTTCCCCTTATTAAACTCAGATTTTTAGAATTAGTTAATCAAAAAAGTTTATATAATCTCTATTAGGAATAAATTTAGTTCACTGAAAAAAGATTTTATAATATGAAATTACATAAAGTCTCAATCTAATCATTTCTAATTTTTTGGATGGCCCATTTAGCCTTTTCCTGAACATAAACAACGGGATCGTTATCCAATTTTCTAAGGTAAGGTAATGCCTTTCTAGATTTTATCTTCCCAAGTGAAGTTGCTGCATACTGTCTTACCTGAGGTTTTGGATCCTGCAGAAGATCTATCAATGCATCTTCAGCACGTTTGTCCCCTATCTTACCCAGTGCAGCTGCAGCTAAACGTCTAACATTGCCATCAGTATCCTTTGTTGCCTGACATAGAACGTCCACGTGTTTGCTGTCTCTAGTTTCACCTAAAAGAAATGCTGTATGGGTTCGCATAATGTTGCGAGGATCGTTCAGGATTATGTTGTGAAAATCAAAGGGATCATGAATTTCGGGTGGTTCGGGTGGTTTTTCATTCTTTTTCTGAGGTTTTCTTTTATTATTAGGAATGTGAACTGTTTTTCCAGATTTGTAATCCCTGATAAGATTTAAAAAGTTTTCTCCGTAGTTTTCCATGAATTTTTTACCAATACCCTTGATTGAAAGCATTGCTTCAGGCTTGACCGGCATTTTTCTTGCCATCTCAATGAGAGGTGCATTGGCACAGACGATGTAAGCCGGCATCTCAATATCCTCAGCTATACGGTTTCTCAGGCTTCTCAGTTTACTGTAAAGCTCCTCATCAACACCAATCATTAAATCAACATTCTTATTTTCAAATAATCCCATATCCAAGGATTCTTTGTTGAATATGAAGCTGTTGCCTTCCTCAGTTAATGATACAACATCGTTGTTTGGATACTCATCCACAGTTCTGGTTTTCAGAAACTCCTTTTCAACAAGGATCTCCATGAGTTTATCCATCTTCTTCCGGGATATGCCTGAGAGTACTGAGTAGCTTTTCAGCTGGTTCAGGTTTTCATCCACTATGAATGAGGATTTTGATCCCCTGAGAAAGACTACTACTCTGCCCCTTGCCATTTCATGGGGAAGTTCCTTAACAGCGTAGAGAATTATCTTAAGGACAGTTGATTCGTAGAGATCCAGTAATTCCCCGATTATACTGTCATGCTGTGGAAGCCTTTTAATTTTCCCTCTTCCCTTCAGATAAAGCTCCAATGATTCGTAATAGTTTAAGGGGTTTCCACATTCACAGTTACCAAATTTTGTGATTTCTTCCTCTGAATTAACTTCGTAGTAAACATTGCAGTGTTCGCAGATAAGGTATGGCATAGGATCATCTCTACTCGTAATATTTCAGATGGAGGATATAAATTTATAGGAAATTTAAATGAAAAATTAGAATTAATGTTTAAAAAGTGAAAATAAAGTGCATAAGATAATTAAAAACAAATTAAATTTATTTAATAAAGTCTAGAATGAGTTTGGTTCAATAAGAAGAGTCATTCTTCCACTTGTAAATCCATAATATCTTCTACTCCAGACAATACTCTTTTTATCCTTTTTCGATCTGCTTCTGGTTTTTTGTTTTTATGGTAAATTTCTATAAAAAGAATTCGTGAATTACATTCAGAACGTGCATAAATTACTCTAATACCACTTTTAGCCCCTTTACCCAGGCATTGGCACCTGAATTTCTTTACTTTATACACGGGAATTGTGACTTCCTGACCTAAACCAGACATAGTCATAGTTCCAGGAAGTACATCAGGTAAAACAGCTTTTAAAGCCTTTTCAAATGTAGTAAAATCTTTTTTAAAAGTAGGATATTTGTTGCAGAGTTTCTTATGTTCACTCTGAAACTCAGAAGTAGCAATACTTTCTGTCATCTCAGGTCTCGTCTATTCTTCTTTAACAGAAAAAGCAGGATCTCTATAGAATACTAACTCATAGTCAATGACATCCCAATCCGCTGTTGCTTTGTAGGGAAGATCTTCATGGGAGTAACTGCTTACTTCTGTTGCATTCATATGTCCACATTTTGCTACAACACTCTCAATAATATCTTTCTCTTTTTGATTAAAAAGAGTTAATTCTGGAGCCTTTAAAGATTTATACTTCTTTTGAGGGTATCCCTTAAAATCAGCAGTATAAGCTTCGATTTTATTTTCTTCTTCCAATTCTCTAACAGCTGAATCAAAATGTTGTGGAGCAGGACCCCTAGGTAATCTAGTGTAAATCTCTCCAGTCATCTTCTCTTCATAAAGTTCATAGTAATCAAAATCAGAGAAATAAAGTAATTTAAATAAAACTGTTTTACCCACATTTGGGCGGTTTCCACATTTATCAACAATGTAATGTAAAATTTGTTTAAACTTATCTTTTTTAAATAAATCTTCAGCTACTTCATCATCTGACCAAGAAACTACCTTTTCTTTAAAAGTCATCTCTTCATCTCCTTCATGGGCACCATTGTAATGATTTTACACATACAAAGTACTACGTTAAATTATAGAATCTGGTATATAAAAGTTTTTTTATAAGATTAAGCTTCTTTTGAGAATTTCTATAAATCTTTTTGTTTGAGCCTAACAGGTAAAGACAGGAAATATGGGAAGAACTCCAACAACAAATCTATGCAGATTTAAAGGTTAAAGAAAGTGTGATTCAGGATGCAACTTTTATAACAGCTGATCCGGGCCATGAAAAAAATAGATGACCCACGTGGACCTGAAGCTAAAACTCATCGTGATAAAGATGGAACCTGGACTAAAAAAATTACAATCCTAATTCCAATTTAATATCCATAAATCAATTTATAATCCATTATTTAATCTTAATATTCCCATAAGAACGATATAAATGTATATGAAATCATTATCGTAGGCATAAACTAAATTTTCATAGGCACAATTCCCCTTTAAAACCAGGAGTTTAATAACAAATCATTAAATTTATAATAAAGAACTTTTTTAATCAGATATAGAATGTGAAGATTAATTCTTTCTATATTAATGGAGGGGTTATTTGTGGGGAAAGATCTAGAAGTTCCAAGGACAATCCTAGAGGAAATTTGGATGAATACCATGGAAGTTCTGAAAACAAAGGATGAATTTAACCCGGAAACTCGTGAAAAGATCCAGAAACTGGTTAAAAGGGGTAAAATAAATCCAGATATTATCATTACAGCATTGAAGGAGTAGGTGTTGGTAATGAAATTGATGGAACTGGAGATAGTAAATTTTAGGGGCATTAAAAACCTGCAGATCAAACCCCAGGGCAAAAACTTTCTGATCTGGGGGCCTAACGGTTCAGGTAAAAGTGCCGTAGTTGATTCAATTGATTTTTTACTCACAGGTGATATATCACGCATGAAAGGTGCAGGGACCGGAGGTATCACAGTCAAAAAGCATGCCCCCCACGTGGACTCCAAACCAAAGGATTCATTTGTAAGGGCCTTGGTTCAACTGCCGGGAATTGAAGATCCTGTTGAGATCAAACGCTCCCCAAACAATCAGAAGAACTTGATCTGTGATGAACGTGTGATGAAAAAAATTAAGCCAACTCTAGAACTGGCTAAAAGAGGACAGCACGTTTTAACTCGGCGTGAAATATTGAACTACGTGAATTCAGACTCAGGCACACGATTTAGACAGATCCAGACACTTTTGAAGATCACAGATGTTGATGATCATCGTAAAACACTGGTCAAAGTTAAAAATTCCCTTAAGAATGAGTACGATAATTCAAAAAATTCACTGGATAAAATTAAAACCTCAATCACTGCCAAAATAGGATCTGAAACCTTCAACGAAGATGAAATAACCAATTTCATCAATAAAAACAGGGAAATGTTGGGTGGAAAGCCCATAGATGAGTTGAAGGCATCTCACTTAAAGGAAGGTTTGGAGGCACCTGCATTCACCAGGGATAAGAACATAAACATTGATTTACTTGCTGAAGATATGGAAAGCGTTCATAAATTAATTTCATGTGAGGATTTAAGTGATTTGGATCTGGAGTTACGTGAACTAAAGGATAAGATCTCTTCAAAACCTCATCTTGAATATGCTGCCGATGATTTGAAGTTAACACGTTTAGGTCTTGAATTGATGGATAATGAGGATGCATGTCCATTGTGTGGTACTCCCTGGGCACCTGGAAAACTCAGGGATCATCTAGAAAACAAGATCGAAGCATTTGAAGCTGTGGCCAAAGACCTTGATAGAATAACAGAAATTTTAGATGTATTGAAAAAACGTGCAAACAACGTTAAAGTCCATTTGGATGAGATAATAAAATCCGCAAAGATTTTAGAACTTGAAGTTGAATCCAAGAAACTTGAAGCCTGGTTTGCGGACCTTGAAACTTTAACATCCTGTATTGAAAGTGAAGAATATCCTAACTCTGATTTCAGCCATGATAATGTTGAAGTTCTCCTTGCACCTGATGATCTGTCCACTGTTTTAGAGAGTATCTACACCAAGGCCAATTTAAGTTCTCCAAAGCCATCAATGGAACAGACTGCCTGGGACAATCTTGTAAGGCTTGAAGATAACCTTGAAACCTACGAAGATACTGTTAAAAATGTGGAGTTAAGCCAAAATAATTATAGAAAGGCTGAAATCCTTTGGGATTCTTTTTTAGAGTCTAGAGACTCTGTTCTTGATGGTCTTTACAATGAGATCAAGGATAGTTTCGTTGATCTTTACAGGGAAATACATGGTGTTGATGAGGGCAATTTTGATGCTCAACTGGTTTCAAAGGGTGCTGGACTGGATTTCAAGGTTGATTTTCATGGAAGAGGGGTGAATCCTCCCAATGCACTTCACAGTGAAGGTCATCAGGATAGTATGGGGATATGTCTTTATCTGGCACTTGCAGAGCGTCTTACACAGGGTTACATTGACATAATCATACTCGATGATGTTCTGACTTCCATTGATGCTCCACACAGGAGGGAGATCTGTCGTTTACTTGCAGAGTTCTTTAAGGGCCGTCAGTTTTTCATTACAACCCATGATAAGACATGGGCAAGTCAGCTTAGAACAGAAGGTGTTATAAATGCCCGTCAAATGGTGGAGCTTTACAACTGGAGTATTGAAACTGGTCCCAGTGTTAATTCACGTGGAAGTATGTGGGATGGAATAGAACATGACCTCATGGATCATGAGGTGAATGCAGCTGCATTCAAACTTCGAAGGGGATCTGAAGAATTCTTCCGTTCAGCATGTGATTATCTGCAGGCTCCTGTACGTTTCCGTGAAAATGGACGCTGGGAACTAGGTGATTTCCTACCTGCAGCTCTAACCAGATACAAAAGATTGTTGAAGGAAGCTAAAACTACAGCCAGTTCCTGGGATAATCGTGAAGAAGTTTTAAGATTAACCAACATTGATGAGCACTCAAAAGAAGTTTTCAAACATTCCAATGCTGAACAGTGGGCCGTGAATACCAATGTTCACTACAACAATTGGTCTGAATTTTCTGTAGAAGATTTCAGACCTGTGGTTGATTCATTTAAGGATCTCTTCGATGTTTTTCAGTGCCCTAACTGTGGTGGAATGCTGAGGGTTTCAATGAATGGGAATAAAGCGGATAGTGTCCGGTGTAACTGTGGGAATGTGAACTGGAATTTGAATAGGAAAAGTTAAAAACCCTTAAAAAGTTAAAAAGAGTTTTATATCCCTAAATATCTAATAACATCCTCCTTCAAGGCAGATCTTTGAATTTGGAGTAACGACTGTTCTTTCAATATTTCTGTGAATTCCTCTGTTAAACCCTTCAAAACCCTTTCCCAGAGCAGGTAATAATCATGGTTTATGTTAACATTTTTAACGCCTGTAAACTCGCCCATGCCCTGTTTAAGGAGGTAGGGGTTTAGTGTTGAGATAACCTCTTCTAAGGTTCTTTGTAAAAAAACTTCATCGATTTTTATGTAACATGAGTCTGTGTTGTGTTTGGAGATCTCTGTCATCCTGTCCCTTAGAACCTTCCGGGCCTTGGAAGTTAGTTCTTCAATATGTTCCTCAGATTTTTTAAATAGTTCATCAACATCTTCCGTTGTTATTATGTCCTTTTTAAATAGGCATTCTGAGTTGTAATGTGTTAGAATTGGATTTTCACGGTAGTTTTCCACAAGGTAAAGTAGGGTTGATATTGGTAAGAGTGAAAGTTTTACCCCACCACTGATTTTATGGAACTCTGGAATCAACTGGATAACGTCTTGGTTGAAGTCAGGTGCCACAACAACCATGTACTTCACGTAGTCCCTGTAAACTCCCATTAACTGTTCCTTACACATGTCTATGCACTGGCTCTTTAGATTGGACACAAAATTTGGATTTCTATGGGTACCGTAACTCCCAGAATCAACAGGTTTACAATTTACAACAACCATGTAAGGTTTTGGTGCGTTAGTTCCAATCAAAAGAAGGTCCCATCCCTCATTACGTCGATTGAATACTGTTTCATATTCAAGTAACTGGAAACATTCATCCACCAAAGTTTTAAAAACCTTTTCAGCTGTTTCATGATATTTTTCCCGTGCCAATGCATCGTTCTTGCAGGAAATTTCTAGAATATCTTCTCTGATATTTTTTAGGGAATCTTCAATGTTTCTTCCAGATGATGTTACAATTCCATCTTCTTTTCTTCGTTTTTCCACAATTTCCTGTACTGCTTCCAGTCTCTGGCCTGAGATGAAATTGGGTTGTGTTAGGGCTGGATCCAACATTTCTTCATAGATCAGCTCTGCAATAACGGCAGGATAATGTTTACAAAAGGGAGATTTACCCGATCTTACACGGTAAATGTACTCGGGACATTTACCATCACATAAATATGAAAAATCTTCAGTTCCAAAGTTGTAAAGCTTCAAATTATGGTTTCCAACTGTGGCTGTTATCAATTCATCATCGTAGGATTCTATGTTAACAACCTTTCTTAGAACGTAATCTTCTGAATCTTTAATTTTAGACACTAATCTCTGTTCAGATAATTCTTCAACAGTAGTTTTAAGCTTTGGAAGAGATATTTTAAGGTTTTTTGCTGCAAATTTGATTAATTCGTTGTGTTTATATTTAGAGTAACCTTTAAGCCCATTGACCTTGCATATCTCTCTAAGTTCTTTCATTGTAATTGTTTTCAGCAGATCCTGCTTTTCACTTGAAGACATAACAGATTGTATGAGAATAAATGCATAAAAAGGTTTTAGTTAGCTTAAAAATTAGTAGAAGTAACAGAGACAAACTTAAGGGCTTCATTGAAGATGTTTTGTTTTCCCTAGACAGTGTTTGAAGCATCTTACGAAGCTGAAAAGTTCCTGGCTTTTTTTAATGATGAAAATGGTCTGATTTACTCGCTTTTTCAGTCTGGCAAGATTATAGTTACAAGAGTTAAGAGTTTAAACGTGACTAAAAAGAATATGAAAAGGTTTAAATGGTTTATAAATCTTTATTAATATTACTACCATTTCAACTTTCAAAACAAAAAAAATCAAATGAAGTAATCCTCAAGGGTTCCCTCTACTTTGGCCTTTGATAACTTTGCATATTCAAGTATTTCCCCTGTAGATGCTCCATTTTCACTCATTTCATAGAAAGTATTCTCTCCAAGGAGCACGTAGTTCCAGAAGGAGTACATCCTATCTTCAGACCTCAAATCGTTAATTTTATCCACAAAATCAATGGTTGCACGTCTCTTCTGCTGGACATTGGGATTGTTAAGGTCCTTCTCAGCCTTTGTCTCCACAATATATATGTCTCCCTCGATCCTTGCTATGAAGTCAGGATAGTAATGTGCTAATAAACCATCCTCACGGATGTAAGTTATATGTGCAAAATCATGATAATTCTCATTTATTTTAAGATAAGAACTAACAGTTGAGTCATTATCCACGAATTCTATGAATGCCTTCTCAAATCCCCCCTTATTTGATGGATAAGCCAGTTTTTCATATATGGTCTTTGATACATCCAGTGAATAGTTTTCCCTCATCTTTATCTCAGAAACCTCGGAAAAGTAAGTTTTGAGAACTTCTGCTTCACTCACATCCACACTGTTCTGCATATCATATATTGCTTTGCTGACATTTTTCATGATATGAGAGATGATCTTGGATTCAGATAAGAAGAGGATCCTCCAGTTATCCCCATGCATTGGATCAAATTCCTCGTTGAAGAGTTTGTGCCGTATGTAGTCATCCACAAGTCCAGCTATTTCTGCATTGTTCACCTGCAGCCTTGGGAAAACTCTTTCTTTACGCCCCACAGGAACCAACATGGAAGAAATTCCATTCACAAGTTTAGATATGAACTCATTATAACTCGATGCATTGAAGATATCCGCAGTGACTGAATATTCACCAAAACGTGTTCTAACAGTCACTTCCTCCGAATAAAAGACATCTCCACCCTTTGGAACCAGTTTGCTCAGAGTTTCAAGGGGCACTGAGAACGGTTCCATATCCTCAAAGGACAGAGCTACAGGAGCGAGGTTCTCTTCCCTGTCACGGACTATTATCGGCCAGTAAAAATCATACTTATCATAGTCTGCCCTTAAACCCACCTTTATTATGTCCCCAAGTATACTCTTTCGGTCTTTAGGTGGGTTTGGATCAACAATAACTGATCCATCATCTACGTACTTCTCATAGAACTCAATGAATGCAGGGTGTTCCACTATGCTCAGTATATCCAAGTAGTTAAGTGGTTTCTCCTTTTTCTCCAGGAGTCTTATCCTGTTTGCAGTTTTACTCTCCTGAAATTCTGGTTCACGCCACATCAACCTTAAACCCCTTCCTATGGTCTGTTCAAGGAGAATCGGCGAGGTTGTGGAACGTAATGGCACAACAACACAAATGTTGTTCACGTCAAACCCTTCCCTCAACATTAAAACTGAAACAATGACACGTGGTTTGTCTTTCTTGTCTATGTTGAAGAGTTTTTGCTTAGTTTCAGCCCATTCCTTCTCTGTTACATCACCCTTCCTGTTGGAGTGGATCTCCAAGATGTCCTCCTTGGATAGGCCTTCAGATTTTATTAAAAAGTCCGTTACAAATGGTGCAACCTTGGTGTCTTCACAGACTATCATCATCTTAGGGTGTTTGTTTGAGAAACCATTCCTATCAGCAGTTAATTCAACAAATTCCTTTTCCAATATGTTCAACTTCTGCAAACCTGCTCTTAACATGATCTTCTGACCATCCGAGAGGCCAACAACATCTTTTCCATCCCTCAATGCTTTGAAGTCCAGTTTCATTGTTGCTACTTCTTTCCGCCTATCCAAAGCTATTGTTTTAACCAGCCCCTGTCTTATGGCTGTTTTAAGGTCGAAATTCACCATGACGTGAGGGAAGAAGTGCTGAACCCTTTTAGGTCCACTTCCAGTTACATTGTAGGGCGTTGCTGAGAAATCTATCTGTAAGAATCTGTCCTTTTTGGGTTTAGATATTTTCAGGAGACTTTTCTGCCACTGAACCTCTAAAAATTCCCCTCCCTTCTTGAACTGGTGGATGTGGTGGGCTTCATCATTGAAAACCACCATGTCTGGAAGATTTTTAAGATACTCAATTTCCATTCCCCGTAGGTACCGATTGTCAAGTGAATCCAATGCGTTTCCAGATGCTTTTCCAGGGGCTATTGGTAAAACATCATCCATAACAGATACTGGATCTTCAATTGGAGATAAGTTCTCTGTTTTTTCATCCTCCCCTGCAATTAAGTGCCAGTTGGTAATAGCTATTATTCCATCACCGGTCACCTTCTTACCTATTTCCTCTTTTTTAACCACGTTTGACTGTATGAATCCAAATATTGTGTCTTTGTAAGCTGAGGGTATGAAAAGCTTTTCAAACTTCTTGAAATCAGATTCTTCAAAGTTTCTGGTTCCATCAACCTGTTCCTTTCCAAGGAATGCGTCTAGAAGTCTTTCATAAACTATGAGGCCTGGTGCAACTATTAAGAAGTTCTTTGAAAACCTTCCAGAGGGTCTATCTTCATATTTAGCGTTCAAATACTGCCAGATAAGAATTGCATTCATTACCCACGTTTTACCCGTTCCTGTGGCCATCTTAACTGCGTATTTAGGGTGTTTGTACTTCTCAGTTTCCAGATTTTCGAGATCCATTTCCTGGAGAAGCTCCGGATTTAAGGACATGTACATATCCATAACATCTTTGACCTTCAAGACCTCATGGAGGTATATGGTGTTCAGTATGGCCTGTTTCTGTCCGGAGTGGAAGTTGAAGTTTCTTATGTCGCAGAAGGCATCATTGAACCAGTATCTGAGGAGATCCTGAGTTACAGGTGAAACCTTTTCGATTAGGGAGCCATCTTCCCATGCTTCATTAACTATTGCTGTGAGGTTTCCTGCAAACTGCAGGGGGATGTTTCCAGTTCCTCCTAGGGTTTTTCTGGCCATCTACATAACCTCCAGAACTGTTGCACTCTCAAATCCAAATACATCAACGGCTTTAACACATACCCTTCTTCGCCTGTTTTCTTTGGGTATGACAAGCTCAGCTTTCCTTACAACTCTGAAGGGGTCATTGTCATTTGCAACGTTCTGTCTGTAATCCTGCCATTTGCTCCTGAAGACTTCACCATCATAGTCAGGGTCTATGCTCCAGTATTCAATGAGTGTAAGTGGATCATCGGATATTGCCTTCGCGAGTTTTTTCTTGTTCTTATCATCCAGTGGAAGGGCATCTGGAGAGAGTAAAACATAGTTATCCAGTTCAACTGTCATTTTATGGCTTTTGCCATCGTAGTGATCCTCGATTTTAATTGGTTTGACCTTGAGGTATTGGAGTGATGAGAACCTTATCTTTCCAGAATCTATGAGTTTCTTATATTTAGACTTGGTTTTGAGTTTGTCAAGGAGATCTGGAGGTATCACAAGGACTTCAAGGTTTTTGTCCTTGAGATTGCTGATTATCTGACCTATGTCTGATACAAAATTCCATCCAAGTACAACAACCTTCTTCCAGCCACCTGCATACCTGTTCCTGAACTCTTGCGCCCTTTTAAGGGTGTTGTAGCCCGTCATCTTTGAAGGTGAATCAACAACAACCAGGGTTCTGGACTGTTTGATGTATCCTGCATTGGCTGGAGCTCCCTCATTTGAGGGGAATGGTGTTGCACCGTAAAGGTTTATTATAACATGGGCAAGGTCTCTGATGGTTCTAAACTCTGACTTTTCAAACTGTTCCTTCTGGTAGTCGCCTATTGACTGGAAGAAGAATGGGTTTGCATCTTGGTCTATGAGGCGTTTACGGGTGATCATACAGGCAGGTTTACCGAGATCAGACATAATCCAGTTTCTACCGAGTTTTTCTGCAACTGCACCCGTGGTTCCACTACCTGCAAAAAAGTCTGCGACAAGGCTATTTTTGTTTGAAGAAGCTTTTATTATTCTTTCAATTAATTCCATTGGTTTCTGAGTTGCGTATCCTATCCTTTCTTTAGATGCCTGATTAATAACGTTTATTGTCCACCAATCAATTGGCAAAGTGCCGGATCTAAGGTAATGTCTATAAACAAGTTCTGGATGTTTCTTTTCCCATTCTGGACTAACATCTCTCGCAGATTTAATTGGGCTTCCAACGATTCCTCGACCCATCAACCTATAAAAACCCTTTTCATCTTTGTATTTATATTTTTTCACCGTATTTTCGGAATGAGGTTGCAATACTTCCTCCGAATTAAATATAAAATCTTCTGACATTGAGTAAAAAAGAATATTATCATGTTTTCTATTCCATCGTTTCTTTGAATTTATTGCTTCTTTATAACACCAAACAACCTCATTTTGGAAGTTTTCTTTACCAAAAATATCATCCATAACAATCTTCAAATAGTGTCCAACATGCCAGTCAATGTGCACATAAATAGAGCCTTGCTCAGAAAGTAGTTCACGCATCAGAACAAGTCTTGGAACCATCATCTGTAGGTAACTGGCAGTTCCATCTTTCCAAGTATCTGAATATGCGAACTGTTCAATTGCAGTCGGCCTCTGCTCAATGTCTGTTCCAGGAAGGTGGATCTTGGTTCTGTAATCCGCTTTGGAATCAAAAGGAGGGTCAATGTAAATTAGATCTATTTTACCCCTCATTGAGGGTGTTTTCGCATCACCTGCAAGTAGTGCCTGCATTGCAAGAAGATTATCACCATAAATTAATCGATTTTTAAAATCAAAGTTTGTAGGGTTTTCTTCTTTTATCCTGCCCCTGTAAAGGTCTGCACTATCTTTGGCCGGTAGTACCAGCTCATTTGTCTGTAGGGTTACCCTTGAAGATTTTGAGAGTCCATCCAATATTCTTTGGGCTTCCTTTTTCCCCTGCTTCACTATCTTCGGTAGTTCTTCTATCAACGATTCTGGCATTTCACATCCCCTTTTTATTACAACTCAATATAGGTTTTTAAATATCTACACTACAATTGTCATGCTTTTAATTAAAATTAACTATTTTTCTTTCGATTTAAAGGAGCAATATTTAAGAAATGGATAATAAAAAGTAAAAAAGTAATGATGTTTCAAAGGTAGACTTAAACATCGAAACATAAAATATGGAGGAAATGAAATGGAAATAAAAGGAGTTTCACATCCAATACCAACAGAATATGCAGAAAGAATCTACAGCAATGGAAAAACTGTATTTGTGAGTAAATCACATCTTGGAAAGGTTGAAAAAGGGAACAAGTTCATAATCTATGAATCCCACGGAGCCAAAGCTTACACAGGATGGGCAGATATCGTATCCATTCAGAAGATGAAACCTGTAGCCATCACACGGAAGTACAAAAACCAGCTCATGATAACAACTGAAGAATTCCAGGAATACACTAAAAATCGGACTGAAATGAACGTTATTGAGTTTGAAAACTTCCAAAAATTCAAAAAACCTGTTGTACCCAAACGCTTCGTTGCTGTTTCTGGTAAGTACATCTACGAAGACGAGTTCAAGATGATTGAGAAAAACAAAGGGTGATTGGTGTTACCATGATCATCACTAAATGTCTCAATGAATGGAATGCAACAGTTGAATCTCTGGGACAGGGAAAACAAACCATTTTAATACGTAACTATGGAACAAACGTTCCAGAATTTCTTTTATACCCCACTGTAAGTTACGCCAACAAGGACAACTTCCTTGACAGTTACAAAGATGATTTTAAAGGGTTTGCAGAGGAAAATAGCCTTCCAAAAGTTGAAGGTGCGAACAAAGAGGTTAAGTACTTTGCAAAGGTTGAGGAAATAATCGAAAAATCCTCCCAAAGAATAGGAACCCTGAAACATTACCATATCTGGACCAACGAACATGTCAGATCCTACTTAAAAAAGAACAAAGCTTATATCTGGATTTTAAGGGTTTACGAACTTGAAACCCCAGTGATGTCCCAGACCAACGGCGGAATCAAGTACGCTAACCTTAAAGAAGAGGTCTCTCTTGATGGAATAAAACCTGTTATCAAGGATAAGGACTTCAATAAATTACTAAAGGACATTAAAAGTAAAATATAGGGGAAATCATTTATGGATGCCTACTTCAGGGTTGGAAGGAAGTTCACAGTTAAAAAAAGGAATAAAAATGGTGTTGATGAAGAGATCAAAGAACCTGTGATATTGGAGTATGTGACAAGGGAGGGTCTGGTTCAGGTTGAAATTGAAGAGGGAGAAGTTCAGAAGATCATCACCACACAATCCAAGGAAATCTATGAAAGGGAACGCTACAATGCAGAGGAGTTCAAGGGATTGAGTAAAAAGGGAAATAAGAAAAGGTTTTCATTTTAAATGGACCAAATAACTAATGATATCTATTAATTAGCGCTTAAAAAGAAGTTAATTTTTCATTATATAATTTAGAATAAAGTTTGCAATTGGTGGGGAAATATGGATATAACAGAACTCAATTCAAAAGCTGAAAATTTTAAAAAAGAATTTGAAGAAGATTTTAAAGATTCAAGAGGATACTACGAAGAATTTCTCAGTTTATATCCATATAAAGAACACCCCGAGACGATCGATTCCATTACTCCTGAAACTATTTACAATCCTGGTAAAAAGCCTTATTTTTTGTATTGCATAGAATTTGGATTGAAAGATTTTGGTCTTTTAAGATGTGGGAGTGCTAGATATGCTGAAAATGCTAGGGAGAATTTAGATTTGTTCAAAAAACTCCTCAAATTTGTGGTTGATGATTCTTTTTCCATAGCAGAAAAGGTTGATGCCCCTTGGGAGGATATAAAATTCTTTGGTAAAGATAAAAATATAGCAAAGAAAATAATATTCTGTTACAATCCCACTAAAATTTTACCAATATATAAAACCAAACATCTGGAGTACTTTGCAAGTTTAATAAATGACGATTTCAATTCAAATAAGTTCAACAAGTCTTATGAGGACCTTTCACTTGGACAGAAATTCGAGTATTTGAATGGTATACTTCTAAAATTCAAGGAAGAACAGATAAAGGTTGAAATGGATACTGTCTGCTTTATGCATTTCTTGTACAAATTTTTACCTCCGTTAGAATATTCAGATTCTGAAATTTTTAAGGATGAACTTGAAAATAAAATCCAAATGAACCAAAGAATCTGGAAAATAACTCCTGGAAACTATGAAAAAAGGAACCAAATATGGGGAACTCTTAAAGAAAGAGGTTATATAGGTGTGGGCTGGTTCGGATGTCCACAATTTATAAAAATGGATTATTCAAAGTTTGAATCATTACAAGAAGTTAAGGACAAATTTGCAGAATGGTACCCGGCAGGCGCTGGAATTAACAGTTCTATGATATGGAATTTTGGAAAAGTAATAAGTGAAGGAGATATCGTTGTTGCAAATAGTGGTTACAAAGGAATTTGGGGCATAGGTCTAATTCAAAATGGTTATATAGGTCCTGAAGAAGCAGAAAAACTTAAAATCGATCCAGATGAAGAATATTTCCATTTTAGAAAGGTTAACTGGCTAATAACTGATGAATTAAATATAGATGAAGAAAACTTCTTTGATAGAAAAACGGTAACAGAACTTAAGGAAATAAAGTGGAATAAAATCAAAAAGGCTTACATCAAAAAATCGGCCCATTATAAAGAGATATTTGAATTCATGGAAAATCAAAAAAAACAAGATAGTAATGGAATTGAAATAATAAAAAAGTTGTTCAACGAATTCCAGGAAAACTACGTAACAACCCCTGAGGGTATAAAGCATCATGAAGGCTACGAAAAAGAGCGACAAGAAGTGGAAAAATATTACAACAAAATTAAAATTAATCCAAACCTAATTTATGATACTTCAAAATCCATAATAAATTATCTTTTGCCGATTAAACGATTTGCAGTTGCTCCTGCAGGATTTAATGATATTAAAGCCGTGAGAAGATCTGATGAAAATCTTCCTGAGTTTACAGAAGCTGTTTATGATCTTATAACTGATTTAAAAGAAACTTCTGACAAAAATATTCAAAAAGAATTGATAAATTCCTTTAAAACAGGACAATATGGAAAAGGAATTCAAACTGCCATTCTTTCATCTGTTCTCTTCTATCTAAATCCCAATTACTTGTTAATTAATACAAAAACTGTTAACACATTCAATTTACTATCAGAGGTAATTGGAGATAATGAAAAGATTAACGGGAACCTAACAGATTACATTGATAATCTAGAAAAATTAAGTAAATTATTGGGACATCTTTCTAGATATGTGCCTGACTTCTCTGATTTTGAAGTTTTTGATGCCTTTTGCCATTGGATGTGTGATAAAAACCTTGGATACTATGCAATTGATGCAGATAAATTTGAAAGGTGGCTTGAAGGTCTCGATGAAGTTATAAAAGTTAAAAAGTACCCTGATGTTTGTTTATACCCTGAAACTATTAAAACAAACATACTTACAAAGAAAAAGATTTTCAACCAGCTCTGTGGAACCTTAAACTCTGGAAAACATGTTATGCTCACAGGAGCCCCTGGAACTGGAAAAACCAACCTTGCAGAGGACATATGCAAGGTTGCCGAGAACTTAAACTTCACAGATGGTTCCATTTTAACAACTGCAACATCTGACTGGACAACCTTCGACACCATTGGAGGTTACCTACCTGATGAAAATGGAAGATTGGTATTTGAAGAGGGAACCTTCCTTAAATCAATTAAAGAAAACAAATGGCTTATTATCGATGAAATAAACCGTGCAGATATTGATAAAGCCTTCGGTCAACTTTTCACAGTTCTTTCAGGACAGGGAGTTACCCTACCATACAAATGCGATGGAAAATCCGTTGAGATCAAAAGAACAGATAAAAATAGAAGTTACTACGATCCAGAAACTTCAACGTATTACGTGGGAAATAACTGGCGTATCCTTGCCACGATGAATGTTTACGACAAAGATTACCTTTTTGAGATGTCTTACGCATTCATGAGACGTTTCACATTTATCTACATAGACCTTCCAGATGATGAGGACTTCAAATATCTGATAAACAGCTGGGGAAATGGTTCAACTGAAGGTTACCTCCCTAAGATACATGAACTTTTGAAGATAAACCCCTACCGTCAGATAGGTCCTGCTATATTTAAAGATCTTGTTGAATATGTGACAGAAAGGGATAAAATTGGTACCACAGACCATATACTTGAAGATGCAGTTTTATCCTATATCTTACCTCAGTTTGAGGGATTGGAGAAGGCACAGATACTTGACATATGGAATATATTAGAAGACACATTCGAAGATCCTGAGGAGATCAAAGTTAGATTGGAAGAAATTTCAACAGTTAAACTGGATGAGTCTTAAATGAACTTCACAGACAAGAGGGGTTGCTGGACAACTTCAGAGAGAGATTTGGTTTTAAATTACGTTAAACCCAATCTTTACCGTTATCTCTTTAAAGAAGCTCTACCTAACCTTGAATATCATCTTAAAAGTTTAACAGGATTATCTGAAGAAGAACTGCACCTTTTAAAAACAGTTCACTTCCTTTTAAGTCCTCCTGTGCAAGATTTACTGGAAGAAATTCCCAATATCCTGCGTAATTTATCTCATTCAACCCAAAAAGAAGTTATAGAATGTAGGGGCATTATAAGGGGAAAAATTGATTGGAACTTAACGTATAAAGAACGATTCAGTCAAGGATTCAATGATCCTAGCCTTTTTATCTGTAAACCTGCCAGTAAAATGTACGATCTCCCTGAAAATCAGCTCCTGAAGTTTATACTATGGAAGATCCGAAGTTTAACCGAAAGTATCAACACCAACATTCCTGAAGAACTCATTCTAAAGGAAGAATGGGATAATTGGAATGAAATAATTAGTTCAAGGCACTTCAAAGCTAAAAACTATTCAAAAAATATTTATTTCCAAAACATCAGCATGCCACGTTTCATAAAGCCCAAAACATTGCAAAAAGCAAAAACTCACCGTAACAAATCTTATCAGAAGGTTGCAGCCTGCTATGAACTCTACGAAGATCTTTTCCTCATAAAAGATGAATCACGTATAAAAGAATTAATTGAAAAACAGATTTTAGAGCCTTTAAACAATGATAAACTCTTTGAAATCTACGTCTTATTCAAATTACTCAATGTTTTAAAGCATCGTCCTGGACAATTGAACATTGGCCTTTTGAAATCAAACCTGAGGTATACTGCAGAGTATGTTGAAGGTGACAATTATGTCCGCATCTTTTACCAACAGATGCCTGAGGAGTTCAGCATAAACAGTAAAAACAAAGATATATTCGAAAATTATAGCTTAAATGTTTCCTTAAGACGTCCGGATATTCTTTTAGAGATAAAAAAGAATGGTAGAAAGTCTTACCTTATAATTGAAGTTAAAAGAAGTAAAAGTAGGGATTACATTGTTGATAGTGTTTACAAGGTTTTAGGATATCTCTACGACTTTGAAGAATGCTTTAAAAACTCTGAGAATCCACAGGGAGTCCTGGCTGTCTGGGACAATATAACTACAAAAAACCATTCAAAATCTCTTAAGCAACCCGTTCTTATTTTAAAACATAACAATTTAGAATTAGGATTAAATGAAGTTTTAAAAAATATTTTAGGGAATTTTGATCCCGATCAGGTTTATCCCAATCTCAAAAATATTGATAGGATATTGGAATATTTGGACTACTTCAGCAATCTTGATAACGAATTTTATGAGGTAATTAACAAACCCCCTCAAATGCCATTTTGCTCCTATTCTGGAGAAGTTATGAGTTTTTATAAAGTACTTTACGACGAAAATATGGTTCGAAAGTGTAAATGGTCCAATTGGCGTGAAGAGTTACGTAAATATTTTGATGATCCCGAATTAATAAGTGACGCAAACCTGTTAACCGTGCAAAAATTGTTTATCACCATAATTAGGTCAGATAGGTTTTGTGAAGGTTTGATGGCAGATATGATTGACAGCCAGATCTTTTTGAAACTTTTAATTCGTTTAAAAGAGATTAGAGATGAAATGGTTGATATGTGCTGATAAGCAGGTTTAAACCTCTCAAATAAAGTCCATGGTACTTAAACACATAAAAACCTTTTTTTTAAACCCTATTTTTTAATAAGGTTGCTAAAACTGAATCAATATCACTGATCTCGCATATAGCAAAATCCTTAAGGTTTGAATATTCACTATCCAAATCTAAAACTCCTTTGAATTTCTCATTCAGATCTGAGATTTGATCACTTTTTTTACCATTTCCACCCTGATCTGGAACTACAACTAGAAGGAGGAACTTAGAATCTTTATCTGTTAAGGCATACTCTAAATTTTGTCCGTTTTTCTTGTTGATAACGATTTTTCGGGTTATCATACACACTGGAATGGATCCAACTATGTCTTTAGGTGGTGTAGGTGCATTAGGGATTGCCTCAACAACCAATATCAACTTTTCACCATCAAAAACTGCAATAGTGGAATATGCTATTCTATACCTACTTTTTTCTCCAGGGATTAATTCTGGTTCATCAAACAACACTATGTTGTTAACTCCATTATTTCCCTTTAAATGGATTGTTTCTGTTTTGAAGGCCTTTGATACAGCACCATAGATCTGATTAATAAATTCTTCAGTTTTTACCATTTGCACCATCAATCTATTTTTTATTTCAAATTATAAAAAGTTTTAAGTAATTAATAATAAATTAGTTTTATATATAAATGTTATTTTAATTCAAAGGGGCATTTTATGTTAAAGGAACATATTGAACAGATTTTGAAGAATTATAAGAGAGTTAGGAATGAAACTTTCACAGAACATCCCATAGCAACATTATTAAGAACTACTTTTCCAGAAGACCTTGAAAAAATTATAAATAAACCAAATAAGTACAAAATAACTGGTTCGGCAGGTCAGGGCAATTGGACCTACTCTCCATGGGTGGCAATTTTTGATAAAAGGATAACCAAAAACGCTCAATCAGGATTTTATCCCGTTTATTTGTTTAAAGAGGATATGAGTGGTGTTTATCTTTCACTCAATCAAGGCGCTACTGATTTAAAGAACAAATATGGAACTAAAAGGGCTAATGAAATTTTAAATAAAAGATCAAAAGAGTTCAGGGAGAAGTTAAATGGTTTAATACCAGTAGCAGATGATCTTTTAGAATCAATAGACTTAAAAGTGGAAAATTCTCCAAATGCACCCTTTTATGAAACCTGCAATATCTATGCAAAATATTACAGTTTAGAAGATTTACCATCTGAAGAGAAGTTAGAGTTAGATTTAAAGGAAATTTTAGAGATGTACGACCTACTCATTTCTGAAGATTTCAATCCAGATCACCGGGGCAGAGCTCATATTGTACGGGATATCTGTTATTTAATCTCTAAAAATGAATTTCCCACTGAAAAAGCTCTTTATGGTATTTTAGGAGAAAATGTCGTTGATGAAACGTACTGGAAAGCCTACTTTCAAAACTGTCAAAAGGAAAACTGTCCCAAATACAACCTTGAGTCTGCCAGATCACTGAATCTCGTTCAGAATGATGAATTGAAATTAACGAAACTAGGCGAAGAATTAATAACACAAACTGACCCGAATGAATTGTTCACCTACAATTACAGTTTAGGTGTTAAACGCTTCTTTTACAAGGTTGCCCTTGAAGATGAGGTTGTTAGAAGAACTATGGAAATCTTAAAAGAAAAGAGAGAACTGAGATTCTTTGCTCCAACCTGCAATCGAACAAACAAGGTCGTCTGGAAATACAACAAAAAAACATACAAATGCGAAGAAACCAAATATCCCGAATGTTCAGGGTGTGATAGAGTTTTAACTGGACACATTAAAGAAACTTCACTTCCCTTTGAAGCATTTAGAGAAACTGGTAAACGAAGTGGTTTTGTGTTCTGGATGTGCAGCAGGATCACACCAATGCATTTAACAGGCCATGACCCTGTTTACTCTGGAAACTATATTTACTGGGATGATAAAGCAGAAGAGGAATTGAAAATGGGATTATCTGATGAAAAAATAAAAGAACTTTTGAGTTGGTTTGTGAATTCATCTGAAACCTACAAAAAATGGTCGCCTAAGAGGAAAACCGCTGAAAAAATCAATCATGAATGGATCCAACCGGAAATTATTGAAAAAATGTCTTATGAAGACTTGAAAGAACATTACCTTGAATATTTTAACAGTGGCACTGGAGAAAAACAGAATTTAATCGCTATTAAACGGGATCAGATCATTAGAAATGAAAAGTTTAGAGAGTCTTTATTATATCTTTTAAATGAAGATGTGGATATAAAAACTAGAATTGATGAATTAATGGATATAAAAAATGATAAACATATTGATGGAATGAGCAGAGCCTTAATAACTGCTTTTTTAATGGATTTCAAACCTGATAAATATTGTTTATGGAACGGTAAAACTGAGTCTGGTTTCAAAGCTCTTGATTGGGAAAATTTATACAAAAAACGTGGCGATTCCACTGGAGACGTTTACATTAAAGTTTTAGGTTTACTTGAAAGATTAAAAACCTTAGGATCAGATTTAGGCCTCAATTTTCTGGATGTTGACCTGTTTTTACATGTAATAGCTGCAGAAAAAGAAGGTATTGATAAATTAAATGAAATTAGAGGATTAAAAAGTTCCGATGATGATATGAGTATTAAAATAAAAGCATTTCATTCTTTCTTTGAATATTTAAGTGAAAAAGGGTATTTCTTTGAACAGGAACTTGTTGAAAACTTCTTATTATCTCTGAAGGTTAAGCCCTTTGTTATTTTAACTGGTAATTCTGGTACTGGTAAAACCAAGCTTGCACAGCTTTTTGCACAGTATTCTGAGATCATAAGTCCTAATAACTCCACATCTGAAGATATTTATTCTGCAAAAGAAGGAGTTTCATCCTTTTTACCTTCAATTAAGAAAAGCATTGATAGTTATCCATATGATACTATAAGAAGTGTGCTTCCCCAATTAGTAGATAAAACTGGAGAAAATGTGGAGAATAAAAAATATGAAATAGTCCCTGTAGGTGCCAACTGGACAGAAAACAGACACATCGTTGGATTCTACAATGTCATAACCGAAGAATATGAGAAAACTCCTGCCCTTGACAGGATAATGAATGCATGCAATACAAATGATCCGAACTTCCTTATTCTCGATGAGATGAACCTTTCACATGTTGAAAGGTATTTTTCAGACTTCCTTTCAGCTATGGAGAGTGGAGAAAGTATTCCTTTACATCAGAACACAGAACTAGATTTTCCAATGGAAATTGAAAAACTTCCAGAAAATCTTTGCATCATAGGAACGGTTAACGTTGATGAAACAACCTACATGTTCAGTCCCAAAGTCCTTGATAGGGCAAACACCATAGAGTTTTTAACACCTTCAGCAATGGATTACATGAACGGAGGAAAAATTTCAAACAACCTTAATGGAAACCTGAAATACCTTGAAAACCCACTTTCAGATCTTGAGATTAGAAATGCCTTAATTTTGGATCTAAATAAACTTTTTGGAGATGTTCAAACTCCTGAAGGAAAGTTCTGGGATGTTGTATCCACTGAAATATTCCAATTCCAGGAAATCCTTAAAAAAGCAGGTTTCGACTTTGGATTTAGGGTTATAAATGAGATCATGAGGTTCATGTACGTTTCTTGGGTTTACGAGGGAAAACCTCTTGAATGGAAGAACTGGAAACGGTACTTCGATGCCCAGATCAAGCAGAAAATGCTGCCCAGAATACATGGTTCTCAGAGAACACTTGAGGAAGTTCTAAACAATCTGTACGATCTTTGCACTGAGTATCCATCCTCAAAGATCAAGCTTGAAGAAATGAAAGATTTCCTCTACAAACAGAGATACGTTTCATTCACAAACTAAGGGGCAGTACATTGAGCGACCAGAGCGTTAAAATTCCATTATATTATGAGGACAAAGAATTAGGAGTTTTGAACATCAGTACAAACTCTTTTAAAGAGTTTTCCTTTCCGGACTTCAAGGTAGATGGTTTAGACTGCAGAAACGTTAAAGATTTCGGAGATCCTGATGATGAAACCCCTATTCAGTACTGTTATCTGGAAAATAGCCCCTGTTTGATGCTTCTTGAAGAAACAAGTTATCAGGTGATTTTCAATCATTCCTGTGAAACTCAAGAAATAAGTATGATCCCTGAAATTTTAGAACACCATGATGGTGTTTTTGAACCTTTTAAATTGTTTAATGAAACCATAAAAGGTGGCATTCTAAATTTTCATAGCTATGCAGGTAAATCATTTTTTGACATGGAATTGGATGGAATAAGATCAGAAAAAGTTCCCTTCGAGGTTCGATCCAAGAAAATTAATTACATTCCACATTACATTGCCATGCTCGCAGATCTATCAAAGGCAGTTTCTGGAATACTTTTTCAACAGAACGCACCTTTATTCCAGAAATTTTATCCCAACCGTGACCTCAGGAAAACCCACTATGAGGAATTCATGTTCCTTGAATATCTATTTTTAGACGAAAATCTCCCATATGCCTATGATTATGTGCGTAAAAATGTTTATGTCAACCTTGAAGAAGATCTGGAGGTAGTGCCAACGAGTTTTGCATCAAATCTAGGGTCTTCTGGACTTGTCGATATCATTTGCACCCCTGAAAATCTTTACAAATGCAGAAATCCTCCTAGAAAATGGCCAAAAACAATGAAAAACTTCGTTCCAGATAGAGTAACCCGAACATACTATGAAGAAACAGTTGACACCCCTGAAAATAGGCTTTTAAAACATTTTTTAGAAGGCGTTGACAAGCTCATAGATGATCTGATGGGCAGTTTTGAGGAACCAAACTACATAAAAGAACGACTCATAACATTTAACACTAAGATCAAGGATTATCTTTCTAACAGATGGTTGAGGGACGTTGGCAAACTGGAACATGTGCCAATGAACTCCCAGGTTCTTCAGAAGAAAGAGGGTTATAGGGACATTTTCAAGTACTATCTAAACTTTGAATTTAGTTTCAGACCTCAGTGGGAGGAAATAGAGGACTGTATAAATGGTTATGAGCGTAAACTGAGCGAGATGTATGAGTATTGGTGTTACTTCAAGCTTTTAAAGGTAATGGAAAATCTAAGTGGACAGAAAATTAGATATGATGATGTTTTTACTGTTAACTACAAGGGATGGTCAGTGGATCTGAAAAGAGGGTCTAATTCCATCCAAAAATTCAAGTTAAACATTGAAGATCAGGAGGTATATGTGGAACTACTCTACAATAAACGTTTTTCCAAAAGAGATACCTATTATAAATCTTATTCCCTTAATTTAATACCAGATTATACTTTGGCTGTTGATGTTAATGGGGAGAAGAAATTCATTCACTTCGATGCTAAATACAAGTCCAGAGGTATTCCAAGTGATGAAAACATCAATAAAAAGGATCATATTTACAAGTTTGAGGATGTTTACAAGATGCACACCTATAAAGATGCTATTTTAAACACCCTGGGTGCATATGTCTTGTATCCAGGAGATGAAGAAAAAATCTTCCATGAAGATGTATCTATGAAAATTCATTCTGTTGGTGCTTTTCCCTTAACTCCAGGTAAGGATGGTGTTGAAGAGGAAAATCTAGGTTTATTTATAAAAAATAATTTAAAAAATATTTTGGAGAGAAAAATATGAGTACGATTTGTATCATGCCCTGTGGAAACAAAAAGATATGGGATAAAAACCCTGATGCCGGTCCAACAAAAGCCAGATACGTGTATGTAGGATCATTTACAAGTAAATGTCAAGAATATGCTGAGAAGTTTTATCCAGAATCCTGGTGCATACTTTCAGCTAAGTATGGATTTTTATTCCCAGATGATATTGTACCTGGCCAGTATGATAAATGCTTCAATAATAAAAAATCCCATCCAATAACCATAGAAGAATTAAAAGCTTCTGAAGCAATTCCAGAAATGGATAAATATGATAATTTTGTTGTTTTGGGAGGTAAAAATTACACTGAGGTAGTTAAGAACATTTTTACGGATAAAAACGTTTATAATCCACTTAGTAAATGTAAAGGAATGGGTTTCATGATGCAGGAGTTGAATGAAGCCATCAAAAAGAACGTTCCTTTATAAAATTCCTTATTTTTTTAGAAATCTGAAAAACACTCAAAAATCATGTATAATTGCTAAAACTAATTATTAATAACTTTATTTATTTTTAAGGAATTATCAATTACATTAAATCATCAGAAACTCTTTTTAACATTTTTTTTAATTTGAATCTTATGATTTGTTTAAAATCTTCAAGAAATGTGTTAAAATATTTCTCAGTTCTTCTCTTAAATGTACAGACTTACATAAAATCAAATAATAACCATTAAATAACAGTTAATACAATCTGCAAACAGTAATAATAAATTAACCTGATTCAAAAAGGGGGATTCATAGATATGGTGAGGTTTTTACACACTGCAGATTGGCATTTGGGCATTAAATATTCCATGTTAGGGGATAAAGCAGACCTGGCACGTGAAATTCGGATGGAAACTGTTAAAAGTTTATTAAAAATTGCAAAAGAGGAAGATGTAGATTTTATCCTGGTTGCAGGGGATCTCTTCGATAGCAATGAAGTTGATTCAAATTTAATCCACAAAACATGCCAAAATCTTTCAAGTACAGGGCTACCAGTTTACATATTACCTGGAAACCATGACCCACTCACAAGGGACTCTGCCTATAACGATCCTGTTTGGGATGCAGCAGGTAACATCCACATATTAAGGGAAGCTGAACCCGTGAACCTTACAGGTGATGTTACACTCTATCCATGTCCTGTGAAGCAGAAACAGTCAAAGGAGGATCCTACCTCATGGATAGAAAGAGAAAACAGTAACATTTCAATTGGACTGGCCCATGGAAACCTGCAGATACCAGGTTTCACAGATGATTCCAACTTCCCAATCAACCCAAGTAGGACGGATCTGGATTACCTGGCACTTGGTGAATGGCATTCACTTTTCCAGCATAAAAACAAGATTGTTTATCCGGGAACTCCTGAAACAACCAAGTTTGGGGAGAATAAAAGTGGTAATGCTGTGATAGTGAACCTTGAAAAGGGTGAAATTCCTATAATCAAACCTGTACATGTTGGTAAGCTTAAATGGGAAAATGTTGAAGAAAACATCCAAAGCCTTGAGGATATTAAGCAGTTAAAAGAGAGTTTAGAAAATGAAAAAAACATGGTTTTAAACCTTAATTTAAGGGGTGTTGTTGGTCAGGATTCCTTTGATTACCTTGAAAACCTTAATATGGATGGTTTATTCTTTTTTAATTTGAATACTGATGATCTTTATCTGAAACCGAATTTGTTGGAGTTTAAGGCCATGATACCTGAAGGTTCCTATGTTCCAAAGACTTTCAAGGCTTTGATGGCTTTGATGAAGTATGATCCTATGACCCAAGAACTTTCAAGCGTCTCCCCAGAGGATGCTGATGCTATCTTCAATGAGATAAAGGATATTGAGAGTGTGCAAAATATCAATCCTGAGGTGCTGAAAAGGGCATCACTTATGCTTTATCAAATGGTTAAAGAGGTTGCACAATGATACTGGAAAGTATAGAACTTGAAAACTGGAAAAAGTTCAGAAATCCTGTGGAAATCCAGTTCAAAGATGGTTTAAATGTTATATATGGTCCCAATGAAAGTGGTAAAACAACTCTCATGGAATCCTTGAGAACAACTCTTTTTTCCAAACACTCCAGTAAATCAAAAAATATTAAATCAATAGTTCCCTGGAGTTCCCAGCTGGCACCTGTAGCCAGAATCACCTTTACAAATAGTGAAAACAAATACAGAATAACTAAAAAATTCATACAACCACAAAGCATCCTTGAAAAGTGGAATTCAAATGGTTGGGAACGAATTTCAGAAGGTGACCTTGCAGATAAAGCTGTGGCCCAGATAGTTGGGGGAGAACTGCCACGCACAGGTGATACAAAACCACAGTTCTGGGGTATAAGTCAATGCCTCTGGATGGTTCAAGGTGAACCCATAATATCCGAAGAACTCAACAATGAAACCTTCACATCCCTTCAATCCATGATAGGTGCATCCATAGAATCAAAAGAAGAAAAACAGATCTATGGATCAATAAATAACAGGTTCGCAGAGTTTTACACAGCCACCAAAAAACAGAAAAAAGGTTCCAAAATAGTAACCTTAAACACTGAAATAGAAAAGATTACGACACAGATCATAGAATCCCAGGAAAAAATGATTGAAAAAGATAGTTTGATGCGTAAACTGGAAGATAACGAGTTTTTAACCAATAAAAAGAAACTCAACTTAAAAGAATTCCAGGACCATCTTTCTAACCTTGAAAAAATCATAGAAGAAGCTCAAAGTCACAGAAGAGAAAGGGAAAAACTTGAGGGTACAGTTGAAAATCTGAACACACGATACGTTTCCCTTAAAGGTAAAGTTGATGAAATAAACCAGATAACAACCCAAACCAATAAATTAAACCTGGAAAATGAGTCCCTGCAAGAGGATAAAAGGTTACAGGAATCCAAGTTAGTTGAGGTTGAAGGTGAAATAGAAAATTTTAAGGAAAAAATTAAAAATCTCAGATATAGTATGGATGATCTTTCAGAGGAGAAAAAAGCAGCCAGTATAGCGCATACAACTGTTATGAGGGAGATTCAACTCGAAGATAAAAGATCAAGACTTGAAGATTTAAAGGCATTGAATCAGGAACTGGAATCCAAAGAAGAGATGTACAGATCCCTAAATGCACCTTCCAGATCCCAGTTAAATGATATTGAAACACTAAAAAACAATATAAGGGATACTGAGACTAAATTAGATGCTATTGGATTGAATATTAGGGCTTCTGGTAACTTTAAAGGTTCAATCTATCTTGACGGAGAAAGTTTTGAATTGGGTGTCGGAGATAAAAACTGGAATGCACACCAGTCTGTTAAAATAGAACTGGAAGATAAGGGCACCTTTGAGATTAAAAGTGGTAATGAAAATATTAAACTCCTGAGATCCGAGTTGGATGAGATGGAAATAGAGTATGCAGGTTTAACTGCACCCTATGATGAAAAGGAATTAGAACCTCTCAGGGAACTTTTGAATACAAAAAATAGTTTAGAAAAGGGTATTGAACGTATTAAAGAGGATTTAAATAAGAAATCGGAAGGTGGTATGGATACTCTTTTAATGGAAGTTGCTGAACTTGAAGGTAAAATTGAACGTAACTGGGCTATGATACCTGATGATTCTCCTTTCAAAAACTGCAGGGATAAAGACAAAAATTCTGTGGTAGAAATACTCTCAAGAAGGATACATGAAATTGAAGAAAATGAAAGTAACCTCAAGCATAAAGAGGCAGAAATTGAAGTTAACATGCAGGCACTTCAAGATCAACATGTAACCATTGATAAGTGCATATCTCAGGATGAAACTAATATGAAGGGCAATGATCAGTTCATTGAAAGATCAAATGAACGTTTAAGAAATTTACAAAAAGATGGAAATACAGTTGAAGCAATGGAAGTAGAGCAGGACCAGATTTCCCTTGAACTGGAGAAAAAGGAGAGGGTCCTGAAAATGTATCAGGAAGAAATATTAGAAAAAGAAGAAGGACCCATCAAAGATTATGATACCTACAACAATCAGGTTAAAAGAATAGAAACAGATTTAAGGGATTTAGAGTTGTCACATGTTCGGATGGAAACTAATCTAAAAAATATAACCCATAACTTTCCAGATATCAATAAACTGGAAGAGTCCTTAAAATATAAAGAAAACAAAATGAAAGATTTGAAAAACGATGCAGCTGCTGTTGAACTCCTCTATGACTTGACAAAACATTACAAGGAAAATACCATTGTTTCCCTGACTGATCCCATTAAAAGAATTGTAACTGAAGATCTCACAAAGCTTCTAGGTCCCAGATACTCCTTAGAATTTGATAATAAAATGAAACCATGTTCTGTAACACCTGAAGGTCGTGAAGCTGAGGCATTACTTGATGCACTTTCATTTGGTACCCAGGAACAGATATGGTGCATATTCAGACTTGCATTGGGAAGGCTTTTGAGTAAGGAGGATAGGCAGCTGGTTGTGCTTGACGATCCCCTTGTGAACACGGATCCATTAAGGATGCACCATGCTCTGGAGGTGCTTGAGGAGAGTGCAAGGGATATGCAGGTCTTCGTTGTTACCTGTGATGTTGATAAGTACAACGCACTCAGTGATGCCAGGTTCATATCCATGGAAAATCTTTAGAGTAATACGTTGTTTGGGGAGATTTGGAGCTGAAACCTCTTAAATTTTCTTCTCAATACTATTTTGAATTATTTTTAAAGATTTTGTTAATAAGGAATAAGTTTAAATCATAAAGATGTCAATACATTATATTCTAGGCGGGGTTACCCGAGTGGCCAAAGGGGGCAGGCTCAAGACCTGCTGGTGCAGACCTACCAGGGTTCGAATCCCTGACCCCGCATTTAATCATCATAAAAAAACTAATTTTATAAATCCTTTTTTAAAGGAACTTTTCTAGATAAAAATCGCTAATACTAGTTTTCAAGTTAGATCTTCCACCGTTGGATCATCATCTATTTAAATTGGAACGTTAAACCATTTAACAGCAAAACTGTAACCTGCAGGTGTAAAGTACACCATTATCAAGTACCTTTACAGTTTACAATATGTGGAAAATGGATCAACATGATAAGCTTCTCCCAGTTCCAGGAAATAGTTATAGATGAGTTGAAAAGGGATATTCGTCAGGATATGAACCCTGATCAGCACAGGGCAATTTCAGCCCCGCAGGATGAATCCCAGTTCATAGTTGCAGGTCCCGGCAGTGGTAAAACCACGGTTATGGTCCTGAAGATCCTGAAGTTCATCTACGTGGATGATGTCAATCCTGGAAGCATCCTTGCAACCACTTTCACACGTAAGGCTGCAGCAGAACTCAGATCAAGGATACTGAGCTGGGGCGATATCATACGCCAAAAACTCCTTTCAAACCATGAGGAACTTGAAAAGGACTTAAGGCATCTGGATTTCAATCAGATCGTGACTGGAACCCTGGACAGTATCTGTGAGGAGGTTTTGAAGAACCACAGGGATCCTGGTTCCCCACCACCTGTGGTTGTAGAGGACTTCGTTGCAAGGGCAATGATGATGAGAGTTGGGCTCTTCACAGAGGAAAGGCACCATAATGAAGCATTAAGGGAGTACCTTATCAACATAAGGGGTGGTAAGTTCGGTTTCAACACTGCTGAGATGAGTAGACTCCTCCTTGAGATCAAGGACAGGGTCTACTACGACCAGGTCCTCTGGGAGGAGTTCAAAAGCAAAGGGGACGATCCTGGTATTGAGGTGGCGTGTCAGGCCATTGAGGATTATATCCATGAGTTTGAGGAGAGGATGCTCTTTGATTTCTCACTTTTGGAGGCCCATTTCCTTGACAAGCTGAATGAAGGAAAACTTGGAAGTTTCATGGAGGGTTTGAAGCTCGTACTGGTGGATGAGTACCAGGACACCAACCTCCTGCAGGAGCAGATATACTTCAAGCTCGCAGAGGCTGCAGCCTGCAACGGAGGAAGTTTCACAGTTGTTGGAGACGACGACCAGTCCCTCTACCGTTTCAGGGGAGCCACTGTGGATCTCTTCACCAACTTCAAAGAAAGATGTGAAAAACATCTTAAAATTGCACCGGAACTCATAAACCTCTCTAAAAACTACCGTTCAACCTGTTCCATTGTTGATTTCTGCAACAGGTTTGCTGTTCTGGATGATGATTTTCAGGGTGTTCGTGTTGATGGTAAACCTCCAATAGAAGCTGCAAGAACTGGTGATTTCTGTGACTTCCCAGTGCTTGGCATGTTCCGGGACGATGCAGAAACACTGTCCAGAGACCTGGCAAAGTTCATTCACAGGGTTGTTTATGGTGAAGGATTCAAATTCAGGTGCAATGGAATGGACTACGAGATAAGTTGTGATGAGGATGAAGGTTCTCCAACTGATGTTTCCATTCTTTTGAGTTCTCCCCTTGAGATGAATGCATTTGGTAGTGAGAGACTTCCCTACTACCTCAGAAAGGATCTCATGGAATTGAACCAACCAATACCTGTCTTCAATCCGAGAGGTCAGAATTTGGAGCGTACCTGGGAGGCCAGTGTGCTCTGTGGCTTGCTTCTTGAGTGTATCGATCCCGACTGTGAGGTTCAGAAATCCATTGAGAAGCTTCCTAAATCAGCGCTTCACAGGTTCGATTCCTGGAGAAAAACTGCATTGGAGTACATTGAATCCAATCCTGAGCCTCATGAACCATATTCACTTGGGGATTTCGTGGATGCCTGGAGATCCAGAACCCCTAAAGGACGTAAAACATGGAAGCACGACGTATCCCTTCTTGAGCTTGCATACAACCTAGTGACATGGATATCCCAAATGCAGGATGATGTTGAGGGCCTGGTCTATCTGGAGGCTGTTACACGTACAATGGCCCAGACATCATTCTTCACAAGCTTCGGCGGCGAGATAATATTTGAGGGCGAACTGGAGGCAAAATCCATTAAGGAACTTTACTGGAATGTTTTCACACCCCTTGCAACCGGTGCAATTGATGTGGATGAGAACCTGCTCGAGACGTTACCGGACAACAGGGTTAATGTCATGTCCATTCACCAGTCAAAGGGTTTGGAGTTCCCATTGGTGGTGGTTGATGTAGGTTCGGACTTCCGAACTGACCATCCCAAGAATGCTTTCAAAAGATTCCCTGTGGAGGGTGGTAAATCATGCAACCTTGAGGATGAACTGCGTGTTTGCTCACCCCTTGAAAGCTCCAGAAGAACAGGTAAAAATAGGGCCTTCGACGATCTCATAAGGCAGTACTTCGTTGCATTCAGCAGACCCCAGGATGTTCTCCTTCTTGTAGGGATAAACCGCTGCAAAGAGGGTTACAATACCAAGAAGGAACATAAAGAAATACCCAACGTGGGTACAGGATGGACACGTGACGGATCATGGCACTGGAGGGGCCTTGGGAACATAGTGCACATCTGAACGGATAAAATCTATGTAGTTTAAAAAAACTTAAAAAATCAATGGAACGTGTTTAAATGACTCTTTCAACCCGTAACAAACCCTACATCATACCTGAGTACAATTTAACAGGTGCCCTTCTACCATACTTAACCTGCGGCCTGCAGTACCGCTACCAGAACAAGGGAACCCTGCCACCGTCCATGCCAATCCAGCTCTGGTTCGGTAACTTCATACACGGAGTAATGGAGGAGGCATTCCTCAGATGGAATGAGATGGACTGGAAAGACTTCCCATGGGACTGGAAAACTCAGATAAGGGATATCGAACTGGAAATTGATAAGAGGATGCGTTCAAGGGGGCTTCAACCACCTGCAAACTTATTCTGCCCATTCAAGGAGGGTGATGAGGGTCTTGGACTATGTCCGGACCACGATCATCCGCACAAGCTCGTTGCAAGCATAAGGGCAGAGGCAGCCATAAACACATGGGGACCTCACCTTTTCCCATTGATAGATGACTCCGAGGTTAAATTAAAGGGTATACGAGACATGCCCCACTACCAGAAGGGCACAAGCCGTTCCAACTACTATGGGATCACAGGTGTCATCGATGTTCTGAGTTCCGTTAAGATAGATGAGGCCTCAGACAGGAACCTCATCATAAAGTACCTCCACAACAACCCTGCATTCCAGTACAAGCTTGAGAAGCTTGAAAAACCCGAGTACGAGATAATTGTGGACTACAAGGGTATGAAGAGACCTACACTGGCATCTCCATCGTGGGATCATCACGACTGGCAGGTTTTAACCTACAGCTGGCTTCGGTCAATGCAGCCAGAATCCCAGCCTGTTCTCGTTGGCATGCTCTTCTACCTCAACGAACTCTCACTCTTCAAGGAAGACCTCAAAGAACTTAAAAAGGATGTTGAGGAAGGTAAAACCGACATAAAACCCTACGCAGACGACCTTGAGAACATACTCAAATGGAACCCCCGTTCAAAGGTACCATCACTCTCAGACTCCCTGAAGAAGCTCCGGTCGGTACGAATCATACCTGTTGACTACGACAACCAGAGGAGGTCCCTGACTGAATTCGACGCAGTGGTTGCTGAAATTGAGGAGAGCATAATCTCCGAGGTCAACGGTCATGGAATACAAGCTTCATGGAAGGCAAACCCTGAAAAACGTACCTGCGATGCTTGCGACTTCAGAACCTTCTGCAGGGAGAGTAAAACTGGTAAGGGTTTTCCAACGGTGCCTTAAGCGAATCCATCAAATCTTATTTTTTATTGTATTCTATTTATTCCCTTTCTAGTGATTTACTAAGTTAATGATATTCCAACATGATGAAAATCTATTCTTTTTCTTCTTTAAAATTCTAGATATCTCTATAGAAATTATCTATTCTTCAACTATTTTTTAAATTATTATGGAAATTAACTGCTCTGACAATAAAAAATCGATAAAATTATATGTTAAATATAAAAGTATATTATTTGATCTAGTTCAAGGGAGCATTCATATCTAATTCAGGTTAAAAATCTTGATTAAGATATACAAAAGCTTACAATGTGAGTATTTGGCCTTAAAAAAGATATGACAACACATAATGGATTATGTGAACTTATTAAGTTTTTATTGGGAATAATAGTTAATAACATCATGAGTGATAATCATGGGCATCATCAGTACAATAGCAGGGGATCGGAGAGCAGGAGATTACAATCTTAAGAACGAAAAATATTCTGAAGCCATAGAATACTACGATCGTGCCTTAAGAAAAGATCCAGATGACTACAAATCATTGAAGGGAAAAGGTTGGGCTTTGATTGGTCTTGAAGAATATGGAACTGCTTTTAACTATTTTAATAATGCACTGAATGTAAATCCCATCAGTGAAGACGCAAAAAAAGGTAAAATAAGCGCACTATTGGGACTGGGAAATGAAGATATAAAAAAAGACAATTTTGTGTCAGCTTCAAACTTTTTTGAAGAAGTATTAAACATAAATCATCCCAATGCATCAGATTTTGAAGTTAACGGACACTACGATAAAGCTAAAGAAATTTTGCTTGGCAAAACCAGCACAATGTTCTCAGGTCACCTGGATGAATTTATTGGGATAAAATTTGGGGATGCAGATGCTTTAACAGGAAAAGGAAATGCATTTTATGGTATGAAAGATTTAGAAGGAGCACTTGATTGTTTTGATAGGGTACTGCGAATTCAACCAGAACATATCGATGCCTTGACTGGAAAAGCATACACCTTAGATGCTCTGGAAGATTATTTAGGTTCAATAAAATGTTATGAAATTGTTTTAAATGAAGAACCAAACAATTACCCTGCCCTCACTGGTAAGGGTTGGGCTTTGATTGAACTTAAAAAGTGGAAATTAGCATTGATCTGTTTTAACAGGGCATTGACTATGGAAGAATCTGATGAGTACGCTGAAAGAGGTAAGATCAAAGCCTCACTGGCCTTGGGTGATCTGAACATCAAAGATGGAAAATTTGAAGCTGCTTTTAATTACTACGAGGAAGTTCTAGGTGTAGAACCTGAGAATTCATGGGCTTTAATAGGTAAAATAGACTCATTAATACCCATCAACAATGAGTTACTAAACAGAAAAGAGTTCAATAGTGCCTTAGAAAGCTCAAACAACGCAATAAAATCCGCAGAAATCCTTCTAAATTCTGATGATATCTCAATGGAAAATGTTTACTACATAAAAGAGTTGCGGAAGGAGTTCACAAACCTTAAATACCCTGCTTTAATTGGTAAAGGCCGAATTTCTTTAGACAATTCTGATTTTCAAGAAGCTCTGAATAGTTTTAAAGAGGCCTTAATAATCAACCCCCACGATGAAGAAGCAGAGTATGGTGAATTAAAATCATTGTTAGGTTTAGGAAGAAATGCTTTGGAAAGAAAGGAATTTGATGAAGCCATTAAATATTACACCAAAGCAGGGAATATTTCCGGAGACAATGAAGAAGTTTTAAATGGTATGTTTTCAGCCATTTTAGGTAGTGGAAATCAACTTCTAAAATCTGGAAATTTTTTAAAAGCATTTGAATCCTTTGATAATTGCTTAAAAATCAAACCTGAAGATTTCAATGCGAAGTATGGTGCAGCACTTGCAATGAATGGTCTTGAAAGGTACGAAGAGGCACTAAACTACTTCAATGACATCTTAAAAACGAATGTTAAAGATTTAAAGGTTTTACGTGGAAAAACTATGGCTTTGAAGGGTACGAAAAACTTTCAAGCTGCCAGGTTAATCTTTGACCAAATTTTGGATGAAAATCCTGATGATATCATCTCCTGGAAAGGAAAAGCTAGGATACTGCTGGAACTAAAAGATTTCAAGAATGCTGTTGAGTGCTTCGATGAAGTTTTAAAATATGATCAAAGCCACGATGTTAAAGTAGGAAAAATAAATGCCCTTGAAGGTTTAGGAAAGGATCTACTGGATAGAGAGGAGTTTGAGGAAGCTCTAAAAAATATAGAAGAGGCCTTAAGGTGTTGTGAGTCCCTTGAAACTGGTAAGAGTGAAATATCCGGAAACCTTTCAAACATGAAAATCAAAGCTTTGAAGAGTAAAGGAGATAGATACTTCATTTCAATGGATTTCAAGAGTAGTGTTAAATGTTACGATGAAATTTTATCCATTAAACTTGATTTAAATGTTCTTTCTTGTAAAGGAATGGCTTTAAATAATCTAAAAGATTTCAACAACGCCATAAACTGTTTTGAAGAAGTTTTAAATGTTGAAACCAATAACATCCTTGCACTCAAGGGTTCTGCAGAAGCATTTACAGAAACTTATAACTTCGATGAAGCTTTGAATGTTATTAACAAAGCTTTGAATTTAGAATTAAATGATGAAGACAAAGATAAACTTCTAAAACTCAAAGTTACTTCATTTATAGGTATAGGTAAGAATAGTTTCAACTGGAAGGATTTATCCACAGAGGGAATGAACCTTCAAAATTCTTCAGGAAACACCGAATTCTTTGATTCTGATTATGTTAAATCCATAAACTGGGGATTTGCTCTTAAAAACTTTGAAAATGCCCTTGATATACAACCAGATAATCTTGAAGCTTTAAATGGGAAAAAGATCTGTTTAATTGGAGAAGGTTACAGCTTTTTGAAATCCCATAATTTCACAGATGCCCGAAATTGTTTCGAAGACGTGACAAAAAATGAAGAGGAACTAATTGCTTTAAGAGGAAAAGGACTGGCTTTAAATGGATTGAATAATTTTGGTAATGCTCTTGAGATATTCAATCAAGTTTTGAAGGTTCACCCTAAGGATATAATTATCTTAGAAAGTAAATGCCAAGCCCTTTTAAATCTGAAAAAACTTGAAGGTGCACTTCAATGTTTTGATGAGATCTTGATAATTGATGAAAAAAATTCAAATGCCAAAGAAGGAAAAATTGAAGTCCTCTGGCAATTAGGAACCTCTAAACTCAATTCAAAAGAATTCAAACCCGCTATAAACTATTTTAATCAGCTTTTAGAGCTGGATAATAATAATTTAAATGTTTTGTTGTACAAAGGGGATGCCCACAACAATCTGAAGGAATATAAAACATCTATAAAATGTTTTGATCGTGTATTAGAATTAGAGAAGGGTAATCCTGAAGCACTGAAAGGTAAAATGGAAGCTTTAATAAGTAAAGGAACCTCTCTTTTAAGTTCCAACGATCTTTCAGGTGCTGATCAAGCCTTCAGTAATGTGCTTGAAATTGATACCAATAACGAAAGGGGATTGAAGGGTAAATTAAACATTTTAAAGTTACAGATAAGTTCAGACTTAGCAATTAAAAGTTTCAAAGATGCTCTTGATCGTATAGAGAAATTCTTTGAATACAATGCTCGTTTAAATTCATCAAACACTGCAGACACTGAAGAAATCTTAAAGTTCAAGTTAAAAGCGCTTATTGGTAGAGCTAATGAAATTAAAGATGTGAAACCCCTAGAAATTGAAAATTTGGATACTGCTCTTAGATACTTGGAGGAAGCACTGAGCCTTGAAAAAAACAATCAAGATGTTAAAAATGGAATTATTTTAGTTTTAGGTAGTAAGGGTAAAATTCTGTACGAATCCCAAGACTTTGAATCTGCATTTGAATGCTTTGACAAGACCTTAAAATTAGATCCAAATAATTCTACAGCTCTCTGGGGCAGAACAGAAACCTTAACCCTCAAAGGTTACCACCTCCAAGAAAATGGTGACCCTTCAGAAGCACTTGAATGCTTCGAAGAGGTATTATCCACTGACCCGAAAAATCTTGGAGCATTAACAGGTAAAGGATTGATCTTAAACGAATTCTCAAAGTTTGACTCTGCCTTAAACTCATTTAATGAAGCTTTGAACATCAATGAACAAAATAAAAAAGCATTGAATGGTAAAATAGACGCTTTATTGGGGCTTAGTAACGTTAAACTAAGGGAAAATAATGTGAATGAAGCAAGGGACTGCTTTGATCAAGTCTTAAGAGTATCTCAGGACAATGTTGAAGCACTTCGTGGCAAAGGATTGATCCTCAACAAGCTTCAGGAATTTGAAAAAGCAGGAGAACTCTTTAATAAAGCATTGAAGATTAACCCACAAGATCAAGGCTCCATAGCGGGTCAAACTGAAGCCTGTAACTGTTTAGGTTACATTCTACTTGACAAAGAAGATTTCAGTGCTGCACTGAAAAACTTTGAAGATAACTTAAAAAACAACCCTGATAATCCAAAGGCCATTAAAGGTAAAACTAATGCTTTGATTGGAATAGCTAATCGGTATCTTGCATCTGAAAACTTCGAACATGCCCAGGAATATTTTAGAAAAGCACTGGAAATAAACAAAAATGATTACCGGGCGTTAAATGGTACAATAAATTCATTATGCAGTGTTGCTGAATTTTTGTTTAAATCCAATGAATATGAAGAAGCACTGGAAAAGTATGGAGAAGCCCTCAAAATCGATCCAGAGAGTTATAAAGCAAAAAATGGAAAAATGAGGACATTATCCACCTATGGAGATATGCTGTTACTCCAAAAAGATCCTTTAAAGGCTCAGAAGTGTTTTGAAGATGCGCTGAAAATAGATCCTGCTAATAAAACTGCCAAAATGGGCAAACTGACTTGTTCATTAAAAATTGGTTGCAAACTGCTCAGTGACGAAGATTATGAGGGTTCTTTAAAATTTTTCAACGATGTTTTGAGTATCGATCCCGAAAATGAAACTGCTTTAACAGGCACATTACTATCCTCATGCAATCATGGAAAAGAATTATTAAAAGAAAAAAAATATTTGGAAGCTTTAAAATCATTTGAAAACGCTTTGGAGATCGAAGATACTGATATGGAAGCATTAAATGGTAAATTCAAATCTGCATATGCATGTGGCAGGTACGATGATGCACTGGAATGTCTTGAAAGGGTTCAAAGGATCAATCCCCATGATGAGATTCTATTAGAAAAGGAGAAACTCCTCTATAAAGCAGAAAAATGGGATGAAATTATCCCATATGCGGATCAAAGGCTTGAAGAGGATCCTACAAATCTATCCATGCATATATTAAAGGGAAAAACCTTAATGCAAAAAAAAGATTATGGGAAAGCCTTAAAATGCTTTGAAGATGGAATGCTCTGCCACCCTGAATCACAGGAAGCTCTTCAAGGCATAATAGAAGTTCTGATTGAACTGAAAGACCTTGAAACAGCAATGGAATGCATTGACACCCTTCTAAAGATCAATCCAAAAAACGAGGTAGGATTGTACAATAAAAATAAAGTTTTAAAGCTGCTTAAAAAAAAAGAAACAAATAAGGATTTGAATACTGCAAAACCATTGGAAACTTCCTTTAGCCATAATAAAGGAATTTTAAAGAAGATTTCCCAGATAAACTTCGGTTTGATGTCTCCGGAGAATATAAGGAAGATGTCCGTTACCAAGATCGTGACCCCTGATACCTACGATGAGGATGGATATCCAATAGAGGCTGGACTCATGGACCCTAGGCTGGGAGTTATTGACCCTGGACTTAGGTGCAGATCCTGTGGATCTAATGGAGGAGAGTGTTCCGGCCATTTTGGTTATATAAATCTTGCTAGGCCGGTTATACATGTTGGTTTTGCTGACATCATCCACAAGGTACTGAGGTCAACCTGCAGTGAATGCGGACGTGTTCTTCTAACTGAAACTGAGAAAATTGACTATAAAAACAAGATCGAAAACCATATAGTCAATACAGAGGATATAAGTCCGATCATCAAGGAGATCTACAATGTTGCTCGTAGGGATAAATGTCCCCACTGTGATGCCGAGCAGGAAGACATTAAGATACAAAAACCCGTTTCAATTATTGAGGGAAACTATAAACTCACTGCCAGTGAGGTTAGGGAGCGGCTTGAAAATATTCCTGAAGAGGATTACGTCTACGTTGGGATTAACTCCGAGGTTGCAAGGCCTGAATGGATGGTTTTAACTGTACTGCCAGTACCTCCTGTTACCATGAGGCCTCCAATTACCCTGAAAACTGGGGAACGTTCAGAGGATGATCTCACACACAAACTTGTGGATATTCTGCGTATTAATCAGCGTTTGAAGGAGAATATGGAAGCGGGTGCTCCTCAAATCATCGTTGAGGATCTCTGGGAGCTTCTACAGTACCATGTAACCACCTACTTCGATAACGAAGCAACCGATGTGCCACCAGCAAGGCATCGTTCTGGAAGGCCATTAAAAACATTGGCACAGCGTCTTAAGGGTAAAGAAGGACGTTTCAGAAGTAATCTCTCAGGTAAACGTGTTAACTTCTCTGCAAGGACTGTTATCTCTCCAGATCCTAACATCAGTATCAACGAGATTGGTGTTCCAGAGATGATAGCCAAAGAGGTTACAGTACCTGTTCATGTAACCGAATGGAACATGAATAAGATGAAGGAGTACATCATGAACGGTCCCAACAAACATCCTGGAGCCAACTACATAATCCGACTAGACAGTAACAAGATAAGGGTTTACGATGAGACCAAGGAAACTGTTGCAGACAACCTCGAAGAGGGATTCGTTGTTGAGAGACACTTAATGGATGGAGATGTTGTGCTCTTCAACAGGCAGCCTTCACTCCACAGGATGTCCATGATGGCACACGAAGTAAAGGTACTACCCTACAAAACCTTCAGATTGAACCCATGTGTTTGTCCACCATACAACGCTGACTTCGACGGAGACGAAATGAACCTACATGTGTTACAAACTGGAGAATCTCGTGCTGAGGCCAAGTCCCTCATGAGGGTTCAGGAACACATACTCTCACCAAGGTTCGGAGGACCAATCATCGGAGGAATAAACGACCACATATCCGGAGCATACCTCCTCACACGCCTGGGATCCAACTTCTCCGAAGAAGACGTTTTCCAGATGGCTAAAAAAGCTGGAATACCCCTTCCCGAACCCAAAAATAAAAAATGGACAGGAAAAGAAATATTCAGTTTACTCCTTCCAGAGGATCTTAACATGGTTTACAAAGCTGAGATCTGCAGGAAGTGTGATAAGTGTCTCCGTGAATCCTGTAAGAATGATGCCTACGTTGTTATTGAGGATGGAGAGCTTAAAATGGGCGCTATTGACGAAAAGGCCTATGGTGCTTTTGCAGGTAAGATCCTGGATTCCATTGTTAAGGAGTACGGTACAGATGCAGCCCGTCAATTCCTGGACAGTTCAACCAAACTTGCAATCAACATTATAATGAAAAAAGGATTCACAACCAGTACTGCTGATGAGGAGATACCTCAGGAAGCTAAGGACCGTATTGAGGAACTTCTTAAAAAGGCTGAGGAGAATGTTGAAAGACTCATCAAGGAGTATCATAGTGAAGAACTTGAGGCACTGCCAGGCCGTAGTCTCAGGGAAACCCTTGAGATGAAGATCATGCAGGTGCTCGGTGAGGCAAGGGACAGTACAGGTGTTATAGCTGAAAGCTACTTCGGTATGGAAAACCCTGAAGTTCTAATGGCTCGTACAGGTGCTAGCGGTTCCATGTTGAACTTGACCCAGATTGCGGCTTGTGTGGGTCAGCAGTCTGTCCGTGGTGGTCGTATAGAAAGGGGTTACAGTAAACGTACCCTTCCTCATTTCCATGAAGGTGAGCTGGGTGCTAAGGCAAGTGGATTTGTTCACTCCAGTTACAAGAAAGGATTAGACCCATTGGAATTCTTCTTCCATGCTATGGGTGGTCGTGAGGGTCTTGTGGACACAGCTATCCGTACTGCTCAGTCAGGTTACATGCAGAGAAGACTCGTTAACGCACTGCAGGATCTGAGTGTCAAACCAGACGGAACAGTCAGAGACAATAATGGAAAGATAATACAAATCCTTTATGGTGAGGATGGAATAGACCCAGCAAAAAGTGACTACGGTAAAGTAGCAGATATCGACAGTATAATAGAAAATATGCGACTTAAATCCAAAGAATTACCAAAAAAATCAAGAGAAAATTCTTTGAGCTCAAGTCCAGTGATCAAATCGAAAAAGATCACAGTCCATCAAAGACCAACAAACAATCCTGTTAAATCAACTCAAACGATATCTAAAGTTAGAAGAACAGGTTTAGACCCTGTAATCCAAAACGTATCACCCAAAGGAAAGGTTCCAGCTGAATTTAAGATAAAATTAGATGGTAAAACCTACGATTACTACTCTTTAGGTTACTACCAGCCAAAAAATAGTTTTGGAAACCGTCAGAATCTATTTTCAAAGGACATCTTGAAGTTTAAAGGAGAAAAAAGGATGGATTACATGCCAGTCTCCACAAGATTCTCTGAAGAATTGATTAGATTAATTGAAAGGGAAAATTTAAAATTCGATATGATCATACCAATACCAAGAAGCAGCGCAGGTCAAATTGCAAACGGAAGCACTAGACTGAGCTCATACATATCAGAGATCTTGAGAATTGAAGATGGAACAGGAATCCTGAAAAGAATGAACAGTGTGAAAACCTCACATTTGAGTAATGATAGACCTTCGTTGCAGGAACATTACAACAGCATTATCTGTTCAGACAGAGTTTTTAACAAACGAATTTTACTCTTCGATGATATATTAACTCATGGAAACACAGCCGGGGCATGTATTTACAAAATTCATGAGAACAACCCTTCAGATATAAAAGTTCTGACCCTAGGAAGAACAGTCTAATGGTAGATGATAAAATGGATCAGAAGAAATTAACGGATTATCAAAATAAAAGTTTACCTGAAAAGCCTGAAATTCTTAAAGTAAATTCAAAGGATTATCCATCTTTATTAAAGAGAATCAAAGATGCTCCAGAGCTACTCTATGCTAAAGGTGACACTTCACTTCTGAACAAGTCTTCAGTTGCGATTGTAGGAACAAGAAAGCCAACAAAAGAGGGTAGACTGGCTGCAGATAAAATCGCAAAGTTTTATGGGGAAAAAGGATTTGTAATTGTTTCAGGCCTTGCACAAGGTGTTGATTCACTTTCAATGAAAGCAGCACTAGAAATAGGGGCGCCTGTTATAGGCGTTTTACCATCACCCCTAGACAACATCGTTCCTAAGAAAAATGAAAAATTAGCGATGAAAATACTGGAAAAAGGTGGTCTTCTAATTTCAGAGTATCCAGAAAGTAACAGTGTCCAAAAGTATCATTTCATCCAAAGAAACAGGATTATAAGTGGAATTTCCCTGTCAACAGTTGTGGTAGAAACTTCAATTAAAGGTGGGACCATGCACACTGTTGAATTTGCCAGGAAACAGAGCAAACCCATTGTTGTTGTAGATATACCTACAGAGGGCAATCAAAAACTGAAAGAAGAATCAATTCCAACTTTCAATTCAATTCAAGGATGAGTATTATCTTTATTTTAAATCACGATTTTTTTTAGATGCCTGCAACTTCAAAATATTCTGCAGGGAGAGTAAAACTGGTAAGGGTTTTCCAACGGTGCCTTGAGTGATTGAAGGTCAATTTGATCAAATTGAGGATAAATCAAGTGTCCTAAAAACAATAATTTATTACTATTTTTTATATTTCATTCTACATATTAAACATCTAGTAAGATCCTACATGATCTGCAGGATTTTTTTATTAAGACGAGATTTAAGACTTGTTTCAGATATGCAATTAAAAGTTTTGAGGGCTAAAAAACATTTAAAGTAGAAGGTGGAAGTTGTGATGTATCAGGAATTAGGGCAGAAACTGATTGATATTTTAGGTCTTGAAAGGGCACCGGTTGCTATTAAATGGTCTGTTAGGGAGCCTAGGAATATTGAGAGGGAAGCTGGTAAATCCAGGTTCTGCACAAAACTTGGAAAGGCTATGAAGGGTGAAATATTTTATTCCACAGTGGAGGAAGAAGAATGTGGGGGTGGAATAAGATTTTCTGGAATGAAAGACGCTAAAGAACTCCCAGCTAACATGCGCAGTGGATCTTTTCTCATACCCCGAGGTGTTTTTAAGGATGTGGCAGCTTTTCAACGAGCAGGGACTCATAATGCATGTATAGAAGAGGGTATCTTCCATGCTGTGATCTTCGCACCTTTAATCAAAGCAGATTTTGAACCCGATGTGATATTCATCATCTGTAATGCAAAACAGGGAATGGATATACTTCATGCCAATGCCTTTGACTCAGGTTCTCAGGGTATAGGTGCAGGTGCAGGTCCTATTTGCTCCACTATGGCAGCTAAACCTTATCTTACTGGAGAAGTTACATATGGTTTTGCTGATACAGGATCCCGGAATAACATGGATATAAAAACAGGTGAAGTGATGGTGAGTATTCCAGCTCCCGAATTAAAACGTATAGTGTCTAACTTGGAGGAAATGTCTGCCAAAAAATACTTCCAGAGATTGAACCAGATTTTAGAAGGATTTTGATTTTTTAATTCTATTTTTATTTGTTAAAAATGTAACTTTTGAAGATGGAAATTATTGGATCTGTAAAAGGTTTTATTTTGCCTTAAATCTATTAATAACTAATTTTAGTGTTTATATTTAAAATTAAAAGTTAAATTCTAATTAAAATATCTTTGAAACTTGTTAATAACAGATATATCCCAATATAAAATCCAAAAGTTAAAGCTCAACAGGGGTTCTCCGAACAGCGAAAAAAGGGATACATACTCATCATTTTTTTATTAAATTAATTTAAATAAATATTATTAATTTATTGTTAATAATAAAACCAATTTAACTCTTAACTCCACAATAAAAGCATAATTTTTAAATCGAAGTTATTATAATATTCTAAAACCGATAATTCAAAAAATTATGCAGGGGTTTTTTATGGAAGTTTCCAAGGAAAATATGGATCTCATTGAAAAAATAAGAAATTACAGGGGCTGCAGGGAAGTCCAGGAAACACTGGAGTTTGAAAATAAAGCATTAACCAGAGAGAATGAGGAACTTAAACAGGCCTTCAAAGATCTGAAAACCGAACACATAAACCAGGAAAAGCTCTTGAAGGACGTTGCAGACCTGAAAAAAGATAAAGAATCTTTGAAGAAAGTTATTGAAGATGAAAAGAATAAATTCAATTTTCTGGTCACAACTCCAGATTCAACAAGCACTGTTTACGGTGAAATCAGAAACAGTCTCTCAAAAGCCAAGGAGGAAGTTCTGGTCTGTTCGCCCTGGATCACTTATCTTGTGGATGAGTTCCAAGATTTCAATGGAAGGGTTGATCTGAAGGTTGTAACCAACTTCAGAAAAGAAGACATTGAAAGAGGAATAACAGACCCGGATAAGCTCAGAGTTCTCCGCAGCCGTGGCGCTGAAGTCCGCTACAACAACGAGGTCCATGCCAAAATCCTTGTGATCGATTCAAGGGTTGCAATAATTTCATCAGCAAACCTCACAAAAAAAGGTTTAAGGGTTAACTACGAAGCAGGTGTCAAAATAAATGACCACAACTCTGTAGGGATGGCTAAAGAATTTTTCAAAGGAATTTGGGACAACAGTTCACCTTTAACCGCAGATATGATTGAAAATTTGGGAGATAACTGAGTAAACATGTACAACATCGTTAAAGAAGAGTATCCTCAACTTCTAGTTGAACTGAGAGATTATGTAACTTCAAAAACCGTGGATTGTAAAAAGGTTGACGGGACTATCATATCACACAACTCAAACGGGATTATAACAGTACAACTGAAGGAACCTTTGAGTATATATGAAGATGCAATGGTTTCTGTTAATAATGTTGCAGGGATCGTTCAGGAAAATCACAGAGATTCAGTTCTTAAAATAGAATTGAAAGGCAATATATCCTGTTTGAAGGGCAATTCCATTTCCATTAATGAGTTAAATGTAAACATTGAACGAATTGGAAAAACCATTGAAAAGATAGAAAATGATGATCTTGACGATTACGACCATCACATTCTCAACTGTATTCTAGATGATAAAGTTCCATCGTACCAAAAGAAGACATATAAACTCTCAGATAATCTGAATCAAAGCCAAAAAGAGGCTGTGAATCTTTCATTAAATGCTGATGATTTTCATCTTATTTTAGGTCCACCAGGTACAGGAAAAACCCATGTTATCACAGAAATAATAAAAAACATCTTAAAAGGTGATGGAAGAATTTTGGTAACTGCCCACACCCACAGAGCCGTTGACAACATCATCGAAAAAATTGAAGGTAACGACAACAGGATACTTAGGCTTGGACCTGATTCAAAAATATCTCCTATAAACAGGAAATATTCCCTCGAAGAAAGGAGAAAAACTCATTCAGATTGGAAAGAAGTGGTGCATCTGGAAGATCTCATGAAAAAAACATCCAAAGAAACAGATAACATCACAAAAGACCTTGGAATAATACAGGAAAGTATCAACCAAAGGTTATCAAAAAGAGAAGAATATTGTGATGCCCGTGACGATATTGTGTCCACAATAGCTGAGTATGAAAATAAAAGAGATGATTATAAGTTTAAAATACCACCTAGGAATCAAGGTTACGATTTAAAACTCAGAATAAAGGAAAACCTTGAGAAAAACTGTGAAAAATATTATCTCCTTGCAAAATCCATATTGAACCTGGAAAATATTGAAGAATCACTTTTAGATGCTGAAGAATTCCACCAGCTCAAATCAACGATAAATAAAATGGAAAGAGAAAAATTCATAAAACGTTTGACTTCCATATTTAATAAAAGTAAATATGATGAGTTTATAAGAGATCTTGAGGATAAAAAAGCATTTTACAATTTAACCCTTGAGAATTATGATGAATACAAGAATCAGAAGCATGAACTTGAGAGATATTACAGAGTAACCTACCCCAATTCCGAGGGTAAGGCTGATGAAGATGCTTTGTACTATGAAAAAGAGTTATTAAAAGATTTAGATGATTATCTGGAATCTGTGAAAACTAAGATTGACTTCAAAATTAGCAATGAAAAAACATCATTGATATACAGTGCCTATGAAACATATTTAAACTCTTTAAACAATGAAAAAGAGTTAATAGAAACAGAAATTGAATATGTCAACACCCAAATTACTTTACAAGAAAGTTCTAAGAGAAAATTAGAAGAACAGCAGAAAAACATCTTGCGAACCCTTGAAAAGTATGAGGACGATAGATCAAAGCTTATGAATTTTATTGATAACGATTTACTTCAGAAGTCACAGTTAATCGCAGCCACGGTTTTATCTTCAGCCCACCCCATTTTAGAGTATGAAATATTCGATTTTATGATAATGGATGAAGCCAGCCAGGTTGCAGCCTACACATCAATACTACCACTCCTGAAGTGTAAAAAATTCATTTTAGTGGGGGATAACAAACAACTACAACCCATAACTAAGGATGAATTATCTGAAAAACTGAATAAATCCATATTCAACCATTTTATAGAGAAATATCCATCCAACTATTCATTCCTTGACACACAGTACCGTATGAATAAAGAAATATCGGATCTATCAAGTAACCTATTCTATGTGGGTAAACTCAAAACAGATCCCAGTGCAGCAGATAAAACTATTGAATCCTTAAAAACCAGTGAAAACATTGATATCAACTTTAACAATCCATTAACATTTATAGACACTGCCAATATGAAATACCATGAAGAAGGACTGGGAGATGGATGTGAAAACTGTAAAGAAGCGGAGATAGTTGTAGAGGTGGTGAAAAAATTACTGGATAATGGTATTGATCCCCATGAAATAGGTGTCATAACCCCTTACAAAAAACAGAAGAACCTCATAAATGAGCATCTGAAAACCTGTGAGGTTGAAGTGGATACTGTGTACAGTTTCCAGGGAAAAGAAAAAGATGTGATAATAATGAGTTTCTGTAAAAGCATAATAGGACTTTTAAAGAGGTTTCAAAAAAAGTTCATCGCTGATCCCAACCAGTTGAACGTTTCAATTACACGTGCCCGTAAAAAACTCATAGTAATCGGCAACTCAAAAACGATAAAACAAAGTCCATTAATAAAAGAGTTGCTGGAAACAATTGGTAAATCCAACACCATAAAATTATCCAAATTAAAAGTTTAAAAATAGAAAAAAAACTCCATTACTATGAGATAAAGGCTTTGAAACAGTTTTCATTCCCAACTTATCTTCAGAAGTATTGCAAGCGCAATGAATTCCAGTAATGCTACGAAAAATGCAGTTACAAACCATCTTACGAAAAAGACTGCCACAGCTAGGGCAATAGTTTGGAACAGGAAGAAAGATCCGAAAAAAAGCAGTCCCAAGGTGTACTTGGATTTCATTCCTTTGTAACTTCTCCAGTACATGTACAGGAGTCCTGTTAAGAGGAGGATATTTCCAATGCTCAGTATTTTGCTGGAGATTATTATAACATTTAAAGATTCTGGTGGTATGTAAAGCATTCTTAACCCCTTTCACGTTTTAATCTGTTTATTTCTGAAATTGAGTCCATATCTCATGGAAGGTATCGTAGTTCTCTTCCATTTTATCGGAAAGGAAGTACAATTTCCCGTACTTTTCCCCACTGGATGTAACAACACCTGACTCTTCCAGAACTCCCATATGATGCTGAACTGTTTTATAATCCAGTTCAAGTTTTTCTGCAAGCTGATGAATATTGTAAGGCCTTTCTTTAAGTTCATTGATTATCCTGGCACGGTTTTTACCACCTTTGGTACCTACAATCAGCCACCATAGAAACTTTTTTTGCATGAAAGACCCCTAAATTTGTGATATCATTAATTATTTCTAACATTCATTCCCAGCTTATTTTGAAAAGTATTGATAACGCTATAAATTCAAAAACAATGAACGCAAACATTACAATTCCTTCATACCAGTGATTGAGTACGTTGATGAAGTAAGTTGCAGTTAACAGTACATTCTGAAGCAACATCGCCGATGCAAACAATAGAAGGCCCACTGCGTAGCTCGATTTTGTGTCCCTGTAGTTTCTCCAGTAGATATAAAGCAATCCACATAGGAGGAAAATGGTTCCAAAACCCAGTACAACAGTTATGGTTACAATAGCACTGGTTAGTAAGTCTGGTGATCCAAATAACATTTTTTTAAAACCTCATGACCATTATAAAAACTATGAATCAATTATAACGGCAGTTGATATTGAAATATCTGTGTTTATTTCAATGGATGCATGAACTGTGTTAATAGGTAAGGTAGCACTACTAAAAAAAAGTTTTTCCGAAATTCACTCCATCTTTCTACATTTCATACCCAAATCTTAATACTGATTAAATAAATTTTAATAATTATTTGGGGTTCATTTAAATTAATCACAGGTCTCAGGGTTCATCTTTCTAAATAAAAAATTAAAAGAAAATTTAAGGAGTATGGACATTTATTTACTCCTTACAAGATCCCCATCACGCATATTAAGAACTTCATCTGCAAAATCCGCTGAAATCGGGTTATGGGTGACCATAACAATACTCACCCCCTCGTTTCGATTTAGATCTTGAAGTATCCCCATTATTGAATCCGCATTCCTTGTATCAAGTTCTCCTGTTGGTTCATCAGCCAGAATAATAGACGGATCATTTATTAAAGCCCTGGCTATTGCTACACGCTGCTGTTCTCCTCCTGAAAGTTGCCATGGACGTTTATCATGTTTTCCTGTTAATCCCATCATGTCCAAAAGTTTTTCAGCTTTTCTGGAATCCTCCCTTATCATGGGCAGCATAACGTTCTCAAGGACCGTGAGCTGGGACATGAGATTGAACCTCTGGAATATGAACCCTATTTCATTCCTCCGAAGCCTCGCCTGCTCTTTGACAGATAATTCACCAGTATCATTCCCATTGATCCGGAACGTGCCCCTGGTCGGCATGTCAAGTATCCCTGCAATGTGGAGGAAGGTTGACTTTCCAGATCCAGAGGGCCCCATCACCGCTGTGAAGGAACCCTTCTTCAGGGTAAGATCCAGTCCTGCAAGGGCGTTCACCTCCTCGTCACCCATCTTATACGTCTTCCAGACATCGTTGAATTCTATTAATTTACTCATTTCTCAAGGCCTCCACAACGTTCAATTTTGAAGCACGTCTTGCAGGGTAAAGTCCAGCCAGAATACTTAAAAGGGTGGATCCCACAATGACACCTCCAACCAACCACAGGGGTATCATATCTGTAATGTAATCTGTGAAATTCAGCATCCTTGCAATTAACAAGATGCCTACAATGCCCAGAAGAACCCCTGCAATCGATCCCAACAATCCCAACAATCCAGATTCAAAGAGGATGCTTCCCTTCAGCTCCCAGTTTGTAAACCCAATGGCTTTTAAAACTCCTAATTCTCTTGTTCTCTCCATAACACTCATCATCATGGTATTTACCACACTTATGATTCCTACAACCAGAGCTATACCTGCAATAATTCCCATGAAGAGCTGTGCTTTATCAGCCCATTCCTGAACCTCAGCCACCTTCTCTGATCGAGTTTTAACAGAAACTCCAGTCACCTGGTTTTCCACGTTATCTGCAACAGTTTTTGGATCTTCATCTGTTCGAGCATAGATGGCACTTACCTTGTTTCCAGCCATCTCTTTGGCAAGGGTCTGGTTTATGTAAACACCGAGCACATCTTCATCCACCTGTTCCTCGTTGGATATTCCCGTGATGGTTAAATCATTATTTTTGATCCTGATCTTATCCCCAACACCAACGTGAAGTTTATCTGCAACTGCATGGTTAATCACCACACCTGGTTTTCCACTTTTTATTTTAACCTGTTTCCAATCATTTGTACCCCCTACAGTCACTGTACTTCCATTTATTTCCTCTGAAAAAGCAGTTACTTCCCTGAAGCCATGAAGATCAGAACGGTTCTCTACCTTCGAAACTGTTTGAGAATCCATTGAATAAGATCCGCTACTGGATGCAGAGGATATTACCACATCGTACATATATTCATTTGTTTGATCGTTAACTGCTGAAGCTAAACCTGCAGTTGATCCCAGAAGTGTTAGAATAGTAGCAACGCCAATTACTATCCCAAGCATGGTCAACGCACTTCTAAGCTTTTTTCTGCGGATGTTGTTAAGTGCCAATTTATAAAGATCCATTTTTTCACCTTAAACCCCTTAAAACTCCTATTTTTATATGATTTAAATTCAAATTAATTATTTTAAATATTCAACAAATTTAAAGAATTATTTTAGATATAAATATTAAATCAGCTCATTTAAATTACCTCCTCCAATCTATTGACAATATTAAAGTTATTAAGACCTTTAAAAATAGTTTTTCCGAGATTCACCCGATTTTAACCGGATTTTTATCCCAGGTTTTTCCATTTTATTCCCAAATCTTTGGATCAAAATCTTGAAAAATGGTTGAAAAATTCAGGTAAATCAAGAGATGAGTTAAAAAAAATAAATAGAAAACCTTAAACTCCACCACAACATACAAAACCTTCAAGAGGTGTATTAACATGGATAAAAAGACAGGAATAGTTGGTTTAACAGGATCCTTCCGTGAAGCTGTTGCAGATTTACCTGAAGGTTCCAGGGTGGTTTTCACAGGTTCAGCAGCTGTGTGCACTCCCTTCATCGAACTTTTATCCTACAGTATAAGGGACAAGGGCTTTGAAATGGTTTTCATCCCAAATGCAGTTTCAAGTGAAGCCCGGAAGATCAAAAAGCAGAAGAACATTGGTATGAGTGTGGTTGATGAGGCTGCAGATCCCAAAGACCCTGATGTCGTGGTTGTTATGGGTGGTCTTGCCATGCCCAAGTTCGGATGTCCAGCAGAGGATGTTACAGCCATGATCAAAGAGCTTTCAGAGGAAGATCCAATGATAATTGGTGTCTGCTTCATGGGAATCTTCAAAAGGAACGGCTGGGACGAGAAGATAGCCTTCAACACAATAATCGATACAACCATGGAAACGCAGGTTAAAAACTTTTAAATTACTCTTTTTTTGTATGAAAATGATTAACTAGAAAAATCCATGGCTTTTTTTAGAGAGATACTGGAAAAAGTTACTTATTCATAAATTTAAATATCAAACCATTCAATATCAAATATCAACTAAAAAGAGTCCAACATATCATGTAAAACGATTCAATGGACTTATTTCACTAGTTTATTTCATTGATTAAAATATTTGAAAGGTTCATCCATGAAAGATATCTTAAAACTGTTCATAAATACATGTTCAACGTTCGTGAAAGAAAAAAAGACCCAAAAATCGTTTAATATACCTGAAACACTGAAACGATTTTTTCAAGCATCGTTAATGGTTTTAATTCTTTTGGATATTCTATTACTTACCATCGTAACCTTCGTTCCTGTAAAAAGTGATATTTATACAGTGGTTGTGTACTTCGATTTAGTAGTGGTTCTCATACTGATACCTGATTTCATCAACAGACTCCGGAAATCAGAAGATAAAGTGGAATTTTTAAAGTACAACTGGACCGACATCATTGGAATGATCCCTGTGATACTCATACCACAGGCAGGTTCCCTCTTCAGTTACTTCAGATTGATACGAATTCTGGCACTTTTCAAGAAAAACCTTGCACATGCATTTGAATTTCTGCATAAAACAAGGATAGACTATGGATTCACCATAATCATGGGCATACTGTTCTCAGCATCAATTGCAATGTTCATGGTTGAACATAACGTAAACAGCCACATGCATCGATTGAGTGATGCGTTATGGTGCACCCTGGTGACCATAACAACGGTGGGCTACGGTGACGTAACACCTGTAACACGTGCAGGCAAAATCATATCAGCCGTGATAATGTTCACTGGAATAGGTTTCATGGGCTTTGTCACAGCTGCAATAACCTCAAGGTTCGTCAGTGACTCTGAAAAAGAAGAAGAAATTGGAATTCATGAAAAACTGGATAAATTACAGGCTGAAATGGAAGAAATGAAGGAATTAATCAAAGAAAAGAAGTAGATGTTTTAGGAGTTTTTTATCAACCCAACAACACGGGTCAAAACTTCATAAAACGTTCCAAGCTGTTTTTCATCCATTTCATGTACATCCAATCTGTAGCCATCTGAAACTTTAACAGCAACATCGTCTAGTCCGTTTTGGTACTGTTCTATAATCACATCTCCATCTGGAACTTTGCTTAATATGCTGCTGAAAGTGACAAATGCTGTTTGATCGTATGCACTCAATTTGCAGTATCCTCTCAGAACGGATATATTGCTCCCTCCCAGAACAACGTTCAAAGAGAAACCCTTTGTACCCCAGATAACTTTAAGCTGGTTTTCCCCTGCAAATTTCATTAGCGCTCTGTAAAATTCAATGCCCTTATCATCCAGGTTTTCAAAGAATAGGGATTCATCAAGTTTATTTGAAATGATCCTCTTCTTCTGGGCTTCAGCTGTTTGTCCTATGAGCCTTGGAACCAGTGTTTTAAGCCCTTCACCCACATACTGTTTAACTTCCACTGCAAAGGCCTCTGCAGGGTCCATCTGTTCGTTGAGAAACTCAACCATCCTCTTGAGTTCTGGAGGTATGACATCTGCAAGAAAGACCATCCTGACCTTTCCAGCCTGGAGATTCGTTTTAACCTTACCCCAGAATTCATCGGGATCCCCCTCAAATTCCAGTTCATGGCACAAGATATTTGCCATGTCCAGATCAGGGAAGTTTAAATTAACGTTGGCGATCATTTCCTCAACCTGGAGGTACACAACTGCGTTGGATGCATAATCCAGCATCTGGCCCACCACCTCACGTCTTATACGAGTGTCACTGCTCCTTTTAACCTCAACAAGTGTAGGAACCCCATCTTGATCAAGGAATAGATGATCCAAATAAACAACATTGGATCCTTCATCTGGGGAGTATAGTTCCTGTTCCTTCTTAACTAAAAGCCACTTTCTAGGGTTTTCTCCATCCATTTCGTGTCCTGCAAGTAAATTTGGATAATCTGCAACTAATTCCTGCAGAATAAGCTCTGAGGGATACTCTCTTTCTTCCATTTCAATCAGCTCATTATCGTTCTTCAGTAGAAAAATCTTTCCGTTCATGTTAAAGCCTCTATATTCAATTTGTACATTATACATGACAAGATTTATAAAGTATATGTAAATAGCACATATGATCAAATTTTAAGTTGGAAATGGAAATAAAAAAATAAAAAGTTAATTTAATTTTGCATTCTGGAATCCTTGGGGGAAAATTAAAGGAACGATTTTATGCTTGGAAATTTAACGGTTTAGAATTCCACTTATTCCCCTAAAACAAAAATAAAAAAAATATTTTTAAAAACAAACCAATATTAAACTCACAAAACACGGCAAAACTTCACAAAATCATTTCAGCCCTGTTCTCATCCACACCCCTTGATGAAATTATTCTAAACCATTGAAGTTGGATAATCCGTATCTGAATAGGATTACTCCATGTGTATATGGTTTCACAGCGTTGATTTCTGCAGATAGTGTGCTTGTATTTTTAGGAGTTACATTTTTGTCAGACTGGTAGGTTTCAAGTCCAACAACAACTTTTCCAGGGAAAAGGATATTGTAAATGTTGTAAATCTGGTTATATTTTTTAGCAGTGTTTGTTAAACGGGTTATTCCATATTTATACTCACCTACATAGAGTTGAGGGACTATGTAATCGCATAACGGCTCAATTAGGTAGTAATATTGAGTTCCGTCCCATCCGTCGGGTTTAACAGTGACTGAGAATGTTACGCCGTGGGTGGCTATTCTCATGGCCAGAATTTGTAAAAGATGTGCAGGTATGTTGTATGTTTCCATGTCTAATTGAACTCCAATTTTCATCTGAGCGACTTGTGATGCATGATTGAACCCCGGAAATACCCAAGCGTTGGTTCTTATCCCCACAGCATCAGCTTTTTCTTTGGCTTCAGGTAATACTGATAAATAGTTCTTATTTGTTACTAAAACGTATATATCTGTTATTCCTGCGCTTTTTAACTCTTTGAAATTGATTTCTGATAGGGGTGTAACGTTTGGGTTTATGTAGTAACCCACAATAAAATCTGTACTGGTTTGGGCAGTAGTTGAATTCCCTGCTGCAGATACACATCCCGCATTTAAACCTAATGACAGGACAAGTATTAAAAACAATAATATCCAGTTATATCTAATTTAAACACCTCCAGATAAGAAACCATTGTAATTAGCATTGAATAACTCAACTCTATTTCTTCGTTGTTCATCAACATCTGATTAATTCTCTCAAGATGCAAATGTCACTGCAATGGATCTTGCTTGGAATATCATTAAGTAGCTATATCCCAATAAAACGACAGGAAGACCTAATACAAAGAATAAGAGAATTCCTCCGACTATGCCAATGATAAATCCTGCAACGGTTACAATTAATGTTAGCACTATCCACCAAAGGATGTAACGTCCCCACCCAATTGTCGTGATTCTATTCAGTATTTCACCATATCTCAGCGCTGCACCTATTTTGCTGTCATGATAAGCCATGTTAGCCAGGCCCATATATGCAAATATACTGATTATTAGGGCAAAACTCGTGGCTATGAGAAGTAATGTTGTAGATCCTGGAAAGGCAAATGAAAGTGCATAGGAGAGTAGGGGCACAATTGCATAGATCATACCGACTACTAAAAATTTTATACCATCAATAAATAACTCTCCAACGCGTTCAAAGCCTGGAAGTTCATCTGAACCGGCTAAAGTTGATTTTATGATTCTTAAGTAGTATCCTAAGCCAATGAAATTCACAACTGGAATTATCAAAATTATTCCCAGTATGATCAGCTTCACCAAACCTTTAAGGGGATATCGCAGAGAATCAATTATGTTTCTATTTACATTCATTCTCTCATTTTAATGTTAATTATAACTTAATATAAAGGTTCTTAATATTTTGAAATGTCCAGATAATGATTTCAAAGTTATAATTCAATGATAACATTTCAGCATTGAATCTGCATACCTGCGCCACGATGTAATGGGATCGGATCACTGCCCAATTGGCATGGACATCCAGATTCCATAAGAAATAGTAGTGATATCTTTAAAATTAAAAAAAGAGGATGTAAGCCAGTATCAAGTAATTATTAGCTTACTGGTTTACATCTTGTACTTTATCATGTCCCGCATCATCTTCAGCAGTTCTATCTTCTGACCCTTCATCTGTGCTTTCATTTCCATTTTCATGTCAATGATTTTCTTCTTTTCCTTCAGTATCTCCAGCTGCTTTTCCACGCGGGATATCTTCATATCTAGTTTTGCAGCTGCAACTTTCTTTTTATCCTCTGGGGAGAGATGTTCCATCATTTCCTTCATAAACATCTTCTCCATCCATGCCTTTTTACCGTACCCATGCATATGGCCGTGTCCTGAACCATGCATGTGTTCACCTCTCATCCCATGTTCCATATCTACCACCAGCTTTTCGGTTTTAATATTTTCATAAGATTCAAATTTTATTTTCATGGATTTATTTCATGGATCCCTACTTCGTTATATTAAAATATGAACATCATCTCTTAAACTTTCATTGATGATTATTACAGATAAAAAAGCAGATATTAACAAGTACTTGCAATATAAATTCACTGATAAAATGAATTTAAAAGATGAATTAAGTCTTATTTAAGTTGAAGAAGAAATTTAAATCTAAAAATAGGTAAAAGAATTTTCTAAATAAAATTTTAATGAATTTACATAAGAAAATGAACTATAAAAAAATTGAGAATTTATGGAAGATAATTCCACAAGGATTTATCTTCTCTTGGTTCCTCTTCCCCTTTTGCTTCCAGGTTTTTTGTAGTTTGATTTTGGTCTTGATCTTTTGTTGGTTCCTTTGATTTTTGCCATTTTATTCACTCCTTGATTTGTTATTTTGATGTTTTATAAAGTACAGAAACATTGGACATATAACCGTACTTAAAATCGTTTTTAAAACTGAAACAAGAATTATTAATCTTTTTCAGTGTTATGTGTGGTGATCAGAAAAATAGGATTCTACTTACAATGATCTCCATTACTTATCATTTGATTTATTTTCTATATAACTTTATATAATTTGTCAGCTCCCCTTAAAAACTATTCTTTTCATGGTATCATATTTAAACAAAGGGGATGTTAAATGGAATGCCAAGCTGGATCAAAAGTTTCATATAAACAAAATGATCATAAAATTTCTTTTGATACTTAAATTCATGCATTAAAAGCATTTAAATCTATGCATCCTCATTTAAGACTTAAAAACTAATTAAAAAAAGTAAAGAATGACTCCTCCAAAAAATGAATTGAAGGATTATTATTCTGCAACTTCAGGAACTGGTTTCTCACCTAATAGATCAAATATCTCCACTATTCCCGCTATGATCAGGAATGCACCTATGGTTGCAGCTAGAACCAATGGATTCTTCAAGTAGACACTGAAGATCAGGAAAAGAACACCCAGTAGAACACCTAACGCCCCAATAGCCTTTCCCTTAAGGCTTTTATCAGAGAAAAGAGCTGTTAATCCACTTATTATTATGAAGAAGCCAACGATGTAAAGGGCCAGGAATGTCAAGAAGGCAAATGCCTTGACGTTTCCAATGAAAACCACTCCCCAGAGTATTGCAAGTACTGCAAGGATGAGATCTGCTACTGCTGCTGCCACACTTTTCTCCCAGGCCTTGAAGCCCTGGACCAAAAGCCATATCCCCAGGAAGATTATTCCAACACCTGCAAGGTCACTCAGGGTTGAGACACCGATCAAGGGAAAGATTATAACTATCAACCCCAGTATCACCGCAAGAATTCCCACCAATACGTTTCTAGATTCAGTCATTTTTCAAACCCCCAAACAATATTAATATCATATTAATTATCGTTAGCAACTTATAAAAAAGTATGGGTTAAATCCCAGAGTTCTCATTAATCAGAATAGATATTGAAATAAAATAAACAAATTAATTACTCAAAAAAGGATTAAGAAATAGTTATTATAAAATTAAATGAATTTAAATTTGAATTACTTCCAATATCATTATAAGTAAGATTTATATATGAAAAAAATGTAATTCTTTCATTGGATTCAACTAACAGGAGGTTATTTTGATTGAAAAGGTTTTTCAACATTTTAATGATATTCATGGTGGTTTCTTTTGTCTTCATGCCAGCGTCCACTGCCTGGACCTGGAAAACACACTCCGATATTGCTGACAGCGTTTATTATAAGATGCCACACAACGTACAACAAAAACTAAGCCTCTCTGCCATGAGAGACGGGTCAAACGATCCAGATGAGAAGTTCCATGACTTCAGATCACACAGTTACCCCTACAGTTACACCAAAGCAACTAACTGGCTTAACAAAGGTAAATATTATTATAGAACAGGTAAATACCAGCAGGCAAGTTACTGTTTTGGTGTTGCATCACACTACATATCTGACACCTTCTCAGCACCCCACTGCGTCAGTGGAGAATCCAGTTCAGCCCACACCAAGTACGAAAATCAGGCCAAATCTTTAAAACCTGTGATCACATACAGAAATGGAAATCTCAACACGTTAATGAAGAATGGTTACTCTCAGGGAAAAACAAGCTGGAAGAACTGGAGTAAAAAGAAAAACAGTGCATACGTACAGTACAATCTCAACAATGGAGCGAGTGCATCCTACACAGCCATCAGAAGCTGTGTTTATTAAATGAATGAAAACCTTTATTTTTTTAATAACACAGCAAATGCATATTTTTTTTAACTTCTTCAACCATATAGTAATAGGCATTAAAATTATCATGGAGGATTATTGAATGGGTTTACTTGGACCTGATAAACATTCAGCCTACAAGAAAGGGCTTAAAAAGATGGATAAGGGAGATTTTTCAGGTGCAAACCGGGAGTTTGAACGAGCAATTACATTTGACCCTGAATTTGCAGATGCATGGTGCGATAGGGGTGTTGCCCAGCAGAACCTTGGTAACGAAGAGGAATCTATGCGGTGCTACGAAAAATCCATAGAACTGGTTCCTGATTTCATCATGGCATGGCACAATAAATCAGCACTCCTCTATAAGAATGAGGATTACAGGGGTGCAATGAAATGCATGGACCGCATGCTTGAGATGGAACTGAAGGAGGGTGATCGTGTTAACATCCTCAACAACAAGGCCATGATACTCATGAAAACTGGAAATTACACCGAAGCCCTTAAATACTACAACAAAGCCCTGGACATCGATCCCAGTAATGGGGTTGTCCTTGAGAACAAGAGGGAACTCGAGGAAAAATTAAGAAAATAGAAACTGAATAATTAACCTGAAAGTGGTAAATTGAGAACCAAAGTAATTGCAATTATAGGAATAATAGTGGTGGTTTTAGCTGCACTGGTTGTGGCGTTCCACCCCACCGAAAATACTGATAAACTGACCATATCCAATGTAACCCCTAACCAGACAGCAGAAGCAGCTCAACATCATGTGAACGTTGTGGTTAAAACAGATGGAACCGATGTATCCCTTCATGCAACAGCAACAGACAACTCAGCTGTCCCATCCAAGATGATTGCAAGGATGAACAGCACAGCCGACGCAGATATTCAAAGTGAAACCAGCACAGTGAATAGTGTGAAGGCAGATATCAAGGCCATTGCAGCGAAGTACAACTACACTGCAAATGTTACGATAGTTTCGCAGTTCGGAACGGATCAACTGCCATTCCCGGCAACTGTGGATGGAACTTCAATGATTCCAACCCTTCAGGATGGGCAGGATATCATTGCAGTTAAAACCAAAAGCATCAAGGTTGGAGACATAGTCATAGCAGAACATCCAAGCTACGGCCTCATAGTTAAAAGGGTTGCAAAGATAAGCGGAAGTAAAGTGTACCTCAAAAGTGACAACAGAGAGGTTGATACCTACGAAACCCAGCAGGATATGGGAAATGGAACCTATGAAGTTGTTACTGTAACCAAGAGTCCATTGGATACATGGCTTTCAAGAAGCAGTGTCATTGGTGTTGTGAAGGTTTACTGAGTTTTAAATAAGTTGGAAGGCTTAAAGTCTTCCTTATTCTGATTTTTTTTATTGAATTCATTTTTTTTAGTCGGATTTAAAAAAAGTAGATGAATTAATTTGTAATTTTAGTTAAAACGTATTATTCAATCAACATAATGGTCATTGGCTCGGGATGATCTACAAAAGGGAACTTCAATTCCATACCTACTTCTTCAGCAGTTTTTTTCATGTTGATACCCACTGCATGTTCAGGAATCCGTGCCAAGTTAGGATGGATGCATATTCCCCCTTTCAGATTGCATGATTTACATAATCTACATGAACCATTGACAAATGCCATGGCAAAAGAGTGCCCACTATTAAAAGCTTCTTTCTCAAGTTCCAGCATGATATGGTGTATTTTTTCGCTGTAATCAAAGTAATCTGACCAAAATTCACCTGCCTTCGCCTTTAGATCTTCTTCAACATTAGGGTCTAGCCAGTTTTTGTATATAGAGCATACAGTCTCATGATCAGCTTTTGCTGGTGATTTAAACTTCAAAAGAAGTGCATAATCGTATTCATTTAAAATTTTTCGAAATTCATCCACCTTTGGGACATAAGGCGGGCATGTTAATTTTTTACCATATCCCACACATCCCACTTGACATTTGAGAGTCACCCTATTTTCCACATAGATATTATCAACAGAAATTATTTTACAATCAACAGCTCCCAATTTCAAAGCCTTATCTTTTAAAAAATTAAATTTTTCAATTTTATTTTTGTTATACATATAAATCTCCCTGAAAAAATAATTTATTTTGTATAGGATGTTCTTATTTAATAAATCTGTTAAATTTATGAAAATAAGAGAATGCATCTAAAAAAATTGTAAATTTATCTGCTTTGAAAAAAGGAAAAAAATATAAATTAAAATAGAAATTATTTCTTCTTAATTATGGTTGCTCTCTCCTTCAAGAGTGCATTCTGGTCAGTCAGACCAACCATGTTCTCTGGAAGTTCATCCAACTTTTTTCCGTACTTCAGATTGTCTGTGACTGTTTTTTCTTTTCGGATAAAAGTTCCGTAGTGTATGTTGAAGCCAAAGGGTAAAAATTCATTACAAACGTTCCTCACCTCATCCACAACCTCTTCACATTCTATATCCATCAAGACCCTACCTGTTTTAACCTGCAGATCTATTTCTTCACCCTTGATCGTTATGATCCTCCTGTCTGGATGTCCGCTTCCACATGGAGGAAGTCTCTGTCCCTGCAGAACCATCCTGTTTACACCTTCAATTTCCTCAAGACCCCTCAATAAGTTCTCAGTTGTGTCCGCACTCAAATATCTGTGGGGAAAAATTTCTATATCCATTTTTAACACCTCTTTTTATTGATATGAATTTATAAATTACTTCAAAACTTTAAACACACATTAAATAATCCTAAAGATTTAATATTCATCTAAAACTTACAGGTTTTATCCAGCAGCTGACATCAGCCGGGTTTTTGTGATTTTGAGATCATGTAGAGTGCATTTATTTCACATCTTCTTTCATTCCCTCCAGAAGGGATTGAAAATCAGCCCATTACAGTTATCTTTGTCTGGACCAGCTTCTTCAGCAGTTTTACTTGGTGCCTTCACATTCTTCACTCCCATATTAGTTTCTGCTTTTCAAATTTCACCCATTTTTTTTCACCCCTATTCCTTTAACATCCCCACATAATAATATATTTATTATTTTTTGTAATAATTCATCTGTTTCTTAATACTGCCACAACTGAAGAGATGATACAGGCAAAACCTGCAGCCATTATGATTGTGCTGATGGAATTTGAAAGTAATGTGTGTCCTGCTGCAAGTACAGCCCCGTTGTAACCCATAGTACTCAGTTCCAGGGTTAAGAACACAGTTGCAAGTGAAATTCCAATGGCCATTGCAAGGCTTCCTGTTGTGAACATCACACTTGATGCTGTTGCAGCATTTTGAGGTGGCAGCGCACTCATTGTCTCGGTACCGTTGGGTCCATTGTACAATCCCCTTCCAATACCCCACAAAGCGAATGACAGTACAGTAAGAACCAGGTTCATTTTAAAGAATGCATAGGCCATTAAAAAGAATGCAAATGCTGCTATAAATACAGCAGACGCAGCGGCATATTTTTGGTGGTGTTTATCGTATAACCATCCTCCAAGTGGAGATGCACCCACCATCAAAAGAGGCACCATCAGAAAGAGCAAACCTACCTGAGCTGGCGTGTAGTCCATAGCTCCCTGGAGGTAGAATGGCCCAATAAAATTTGCAGCAGCTATTGCCATGTTGAAGAGCATCATGCTCACGATTGCAAGGGTGAATAGTTTATTTTTGAATATTGACAAATCCAACAATGGTTTTTCATATCTGGATTCCCTCACTATGAAAGCTGCAATTGAAAGGATGGAAAGGAAGCCATAGATCAACAGGGTAGTTAGGTGGTTTCCATCTGCAAGTTCACTGCAGAACATCAAGAGTGAAGCTACAAAGACAATCAAGGTTAAAGATCCTAGCCAGTCCATTTCAAGTTTTTTATGGGTTGTTTCAGGAATTTTCATGTATTTCAATGCGAATACGAAGAGTAAAATCCCGATGGGGACATTGATAAAGAATAGATATTGCCAGCCCATGAACTGGGTGATGGAACCACCGATTACAGGTCCCAGGAGTGCACCTATAGATGTAACTGCTCCCAGATATCCCATTGCTCTTCCCCTCTCTTCAGGCAGTGCAACTAAAAAGATAAGTGCACCTCCAACTCCAATGACCATAGAAGCTCCTGCAGCCTGCACAAGACGGAAAAGTATCAGTTGATCCATGCTCATGGCAATTCCACAGGCAAGGGAGCTTATTGTGAAGAGTGTGAATCCTGCAATGAACATCCTGGTCTTTCCGGTGTATTCAGATGCCTTTGCAAGGGGTATGAACAGGCCTGTCATAACAAGGAGATACCCTGTTATAACCCACTGGGACTGGTGCAGGTTAACGTTGAAGTAGGTTGTGATGTTAGGTAGGGCTATGCTGACCATGTAAGCATCTAAACTCGACATGAATATGCCCACAAAAATTATGGCAAGAATCACATGCCGGGTTTTGTAGGTTTTATCCTCTAAATTTATTTTTTTATGTGTTATTCCTTCCATTTTAAATCCTCTCAATTTATTAACGAATTTATCAAATGATCAATGCATTCAAATCCTTTTTAAATTATCAAACTCTTTTAAAGGAAATTTTAATTACTTACCATTTTCACCACCCATACCAGCGGTTATAATATGACCATTGGTTATTTAATAACTGTAAAGTTTGTAGTATTTTGGGGATAGGAAGGTTGTCTTACCCATTTTTTAAGGGAATGATGTAAGCGCAGTATTTAAACCCTTTAAAAAATCTTAAAAAACTTTATATCAATTAAAAATACCTAAACGCCTGTAAAATTTAGAGCAAATGTGAGGATATTTCCTTTCTGATTCATATTTTAATTTTTCAATTATCTCGTCTTCAAGTTCCTTTGTTCTTGATAAGGATACAGATAGAATGTCCTCGTGGATGGATGCTTTTATATCCTCGTTACCGAAATTAATATCAAACTCAACCATTTTTAATTCATCCATATCTGTTAGAACATCACCTAAAACGCCTTCAGAAAATTTTAGAAATTTTCCATCTTCTGCAACATGGGTTGTTCTTTCTGTTTTGATCCTTTGAATGAGAAATGGAGCACATCCCTCAATTGTTGCTGTTTTTCGATTTATCCAGTACAAAGTCAGGATCAACTTCCTTTTTGAGTCAAGATTTCCATTTATTTCTAAAGATCTCATATCCCTCCCCCTTCAAGTTTAATGACCACCGGTAATAAGATTACCAGTAGTTATTTTATAACTAATGTTTAGTCATTTTATATAAAGTTTTGGTTTTTAGTATCAATCTGGTTTCAAGGCAGATCAAAACCCACAAAAAATTTCAATACAGTGAATGACCAAAATTAATTCTTAAAACTTAAAAAAAGAAAGATAAAGGAAATAAAGGGAAGGGAATTAAAAGGAATGAGAGTGAACCTCAAAAAAAAATTAAGTAACCCTCTTCAAGGTAACAACAACTATTTGTGGCCTTGCAAAGAATCTTAAAGGTGCATTAACGGTTTCTATTCCGTTGCTGATGATCATGGTGCTGTTTCCAGATTTTTTGATTCCTGAAACATATTCCTGCCCGTATCTGGAGTTATAAAATGGTGCCCATAGTCCAAAAAGTGTGACCTGTCCTCCGTGGGTGTGTCCTGCAAGAACCAGATCGATCTTCTGCTTGTTGGCCAGCGGGAAGTAGTCTGGTTTGTGGGATACAAGTATCACAAAGTCGTTTTGAGTTACAGCTCCAATGGTAGGTCCCTGATAGGGAACATCCGTGTCAAGGTCTCCAACCCCACCTATCCGGATCTTTTCACCATTTTCCTCAACCCATAATCCTTTGTTTCCAATGTAGGTGATGTTTGCATTTTCCATTGCAGTTATGGTGGCATTCTTGGGATCGTTGTTACCCAGCACTCCATAGACACCAAGTGGTGCATTTAGTTTGGACAGCTGGGAGAAGCAGGGTTCCAGGTAGGAGGTATCATCTGTAACGTAGTCCCCACCCAATAGAACCATGTCTGGATCAAGGGCGTTGACCTGATCAACCAGGCTCTGAACCCTTTCTTCACTGAAGAATTGGCTGCAGTGGATGTCAGTTACAAAGACTATTTTTTTACCGTCGAAGTTCTGGGGTATTTGATCCGACTGGATAACAACCTCCTTGGTCTCGATCATGTAGGGTTCTATGAAGCTGTAAACCACTGCAACTCCCATGATGATGATTAGTAGTAAGATTAACTTTTTAAACATGCAAAAACCTTTGTTGAATGTATTAAATAATGTTGGATAATTAGATCATTGAAGTAATTACAAAATTGAACCCTGAAATTGAAGTATCGAAGACTTTATGATTTAGGAGTTCCCAGCATTTGATTCAGCAAGGTCTTTGTATCAATTAGGAATTTGTCCTGGGAGATACCAGTTTTTCTAAGTGAATTTTTAAGATCTGGGCGTATATTAGGGATGTTCTCAGTTAACAGTATCAATAAAACTGCAATCTCCGTTGGATCAACATGGGAGTTTACTGTTCCATCGTCCAGTCCAGTTTTTATGGATTCTAAGACCGTCACAAAAATTTCATGCTGTATTTTTAGCACTTCACTTGCATAGGAAATATCTGCCGGCTTAAAACCGGCTGAGAAGTTTATAACCAAACTGGAATCATCCACCATCTCTTTCATCATGTTATCAGTCATTATATTCTCTAAATGGAACCTTCCAGACTTGAAGTAGTTGTAAAGTTCCAGGTAATCAGGGTAAGTTTGAGAGAATCTGAAATAGGTGTCCATAAATGCGTGGAGTTTTTCAATACCGGTTTTAAATTTTTTAACCTCGTTCTGGATCATTGAACTCATTATACCCATACCTCGAAGCACAACTGCAAAAAAAAGTGCCACCTTGTTGTCGAAGTACAGATAAAGGGTTGCCTTACTCAATTCCACATCCTCTGCAATATCATTCATTGAAACCTCATCGTAACCCTTTTTAAAAAATAGTTTCTCAGCAGAGTCCATTATATCCCTTCGACGCTGCTCTTTTTCCCGTTCCCTCCGGCTGATATTAGACATGAAGATCCACCTAGTTATTTCATCAATGCTTATGTTTTGGTTGGTTTTAATGGATATAGTTTGGTTTTAAAGCCATTTATAATTTCATTTCCTGAGAAATATGAAAATAATAAACCGATTATTTGGAATAATAAAATTTAGTAAGTAGAAAATAGAGACCATTAAAATAGGATACTGAATTTACACAAGCGAGGGATCCGTTATGTTCCTAAAATCGATCATTCTAATTATCCTCCTTTTTATTTTTCTACCTGTTTGGATACTCTGGACATTTTTCATAGGTGCTGGGTGGCAGCCAACATCACGGAGGGTGGTTAAGAAGATGCTGGACCTGGCGGAACTTAAGCCTGAGGATACCCTCTACGATCTGGGCTCTGGAGATGGAAGGATTCTTAAAGAAGCCTGTAAAAGTTATGGCACATATTCTGTGGGCCTGGAAGCGGACCCGCTGCGTGTACTGTGGTCACGTTTAAATTTAAGATTTTCTGGGCTGTCAGATGTGTCCAATGTGACCTGGGGAAACTTCTTCAACTACCACATAGGTGATGCAGATGTTGTGACCATATTCCTCTGGAGGGAAACGAATGAACGGTTGAAAGTAAAGTTTCAGGAGGAGCTTAAACCAGGGACCAGAATAGTTTCATACTACTGGAAAATTGAGGGATGGGAAGCCCAAAAGGTAGATAAAGAGGAGAAGATATACCTCTACGTTGTGTGCTGAAAAGACTTAAGATGTGATGTGATGAAAGAAATCTCATTTAACAATATATGTCCCTCCTGCGGAGTTGGAAATCCAAGTGATGCCTCAAACTGCATTGTGTGTGACAGGGATCTGAGAGAAACAGTTTTATTTCTGGAGGATACCTTCTTCGACCTGGAATTAACGCATGATGAACTGGTTGAGTACAGGAAGAACTTCTACAGAACTCGGAGAACCGGTAAGGTGGTGAGGTACACTTTGAAGGACATGGAGGAGGTTGAATTTGGACATCCTGTTAAACGATTCATATTTGAGTACCATGGCGAGCGTGTTGTTCTACCCCTTGAGGATGGTAACTACGAAAGATTGAAGGAAACACTCGGAGCGTTAGCATGGATCAAATTTAAGGATGTTTAATACTTGTGGATCAAAAAAATACTGCTGAATAATTCTGGATCAAAAAACATCCTGAAAATGAGATTGGAGGGGTTTGTTATGAAGTTGGAACCCATTGGAGTGGTGATATCCCCCTACAAGGACCGGGCTGATGCACCGCGTCAGGGAAGGGAATCTGAGGCTGTAAGTAAGATAGCAATTTTTGAGGATTACAGGGATGGTCTGGATGGCCTTGAAGATCGTTCCCATCTCATCGTGCTCTACTGGGCGGATCGTGCAGATAGAGATATTTTAAAGGTTGTTCCCCCTGGCAAGACACATAAAAGAGGTGTTTTTGCAACCCGTTCTCCCTCACGGCCCAATCCCATTTCACTGTGCATCGTCGACCTTCTTGAGATAAGTGGAAAAACCCTTAGGGTTAGGGGGCTTGATGCCATTGATGGCTCGCCTGTTATTGATATAAAACCATTTTCAGCAGGAATAGACTCGATTGAATAGTATTATCAACTGTTTTTATTAACGATTGGACTGATTAGGACATCTCGGATCCTTTGTTATTACTTTACTTCATTTTAAAAAACTTTTTTTTATAATAAAGCTCGTATCTGTGAGAAAGTGATAAAATACTTTAATTAGATAGATCTTAAGTGGAACTATTGTAAAGTTGAATCAGTTTTTTCAGTGAATCATCCCTTGAGGTTAAACAATGGAACTCCAGTACACAACATACACCGCTCTTCTACTCTTCACAACCTGTTTAAACATTTTTCTGGCGTGGAACATATGGAAGAGACAGAAAATAAGCGGCAGCATCTACTTATTTTTCATCATTCTGGCCGCTGCACTCTGGTCATTTACAGGTGCAATGGAACTTGCCTCAACAACCATCGCTTCCAAGATACTCTGGGGAAAAATTTCATACATTGCAATTACAACTGTAGCTCCATTATGGTTCCTGTTCACGGTAACCTACAGTAAAAACCAGTCTAAAGTCAAAAGACAGCATACGATCCTGCTCCTTATAATTCCTGCTTTAACCACGTTACTGGCATTCACCAATGAACTGCACGGCCTTGTATGGCCAGGTTTTAGTTATCTGGAAACTTCAGCAGGTTTAATAATCCTTTACAAACATGGAGCTGCTGCAATTGTCTCATCGATTTATTCCTACGCCCTCATGATCATGGGACTCATTGTGATAGGTCAAAACCTTTTCCGTGAACCTTCGATATACAAACAAAGAGGTTTTCTAATGGTTCTGGCAGCATTAATACCTCTTTTAAGTAATTTGATTTACGCTTTAGGTGTGAGTCCATTGTACTTCGATCCCACCCCCCTTGCACTCACATTAACAGGAATACTTGTGTTCTGGAGTTTGTTCCACTACAAACTATTCGATCTGGTTCCACCAGCCTACGAAACCCTGTTCTCCAGCATGAAAAGTGGGGTTATGGTTCTGGATCTCACCGAAAGGATCGTTGATGTGAATGCTTCAGCCAAAAACATTGTTGGACTGGCTTCATCTTCAGTGGGTGAAAGGGTGGGGGATGAACTGGATATGTGGAATGAAATACGTCCAGATGAAGGTCAAAAGGATGGTAAAATTGAACTGAAACTTCAAAAGCCTGAAAACCGTTTTTTGGAGATCCGCTACAACCATATATACACTGAAGGAATTCCTTCAGGTTGGCTCTACACCTTCGAGGACATAAGTGATAGAAAAATTGCTGAAAAGGATTTAAGAGAATCTGAAACCCGTTACAGAACCATGTTTGAGAACACAGGAACTGCCATGATCATGATTGAATCCAATGGAGTTATATCCCTTGCAAATGCTGAGTTTTTGGAACTTACCGGGTTCAGAAGGGATGATGTTGAATGGAAGATGGAGCTTGTGGATTTCGTGTCAGAGGAGGAGAGAGATACCTTAATGGGTTACCATCATCTGAGACGTTCTGAAAGGGGTGTGGCCCCAAGAAACTATGAATTTTCATTCAAAAATGTTGAGGGAAAAAGTAAACAGGTTTTAGCAACAGTTTCAATCATAAAAGATACTGATAAAAGTATTGCATCCTTTATGGATGTTACTGAGCTTAAGGAAACTGAAATGGCCCTTAAGGAGTCTGAAAGAAAGTACAGGGAATTTGCAGATATGCTGCCCCAAACCGTTTTTGAGACAGATGCACGTGGCAACATCACCTTCTTCAATGATCACGCCTTCAAAATGTTTGGTTATTCTCCAAAAAAGCTTGAAGATGGTTTGAACATCCTTGAAATAATAGATGAAGATGAGAGACAGCGTTCAGTGGACAAATTTGATAAAATTTCCCAGGGGGATCTATCAGGTGATGAGTACACTGCAAAACATGCAGATGGCAGCAGATTCCCCATCATCCTCCATTCAACTCCAAAATGCCATAACAGAAAAAACCAGGGTTTCAGGGGCATCATAGTGGACATATCTGATATCAAGGATGTTGAGAAGGAGTTGACCAAATCTCTCAAGGAGAAGGAGGTACTCCTACAGGAGATCCATCATCGGGTTAAAAATAACATGCAGATAATATCAAGCCTTCTTTCACTGCAGGCAGATTACACCAAAAGTCATGAAGCTAAAGCTGTTTTAAGGGACAGTCAGAACAAGGTTAGAACCATGGCCATAATCCATGAGAATCTTTACAGTATCCATGACTTCAGCCGACTCGAAGTATCCGATTACCTTGAAAATATGGTGCACAGTATTGTAGCTTCCTACTCCCCGGAACCTGAGGGCATAGAACTGGAAATGTCCCTTGAGAAGGTTTCTTTGAATCTTGAGACAGCCCTGCCCCTGGGACTTCTTGTTAATGAGATGGTTTCGAATTCAATGGAACATGCCTTCCCAGGATCAACCGGGAAGATAACTCTTGATCTAATATCTGATGGTGAAGGATACACTCTGAAGGTTAAGGACAATGGAATAGGTCTTCCAGAAGATTTTGATCCCTTCGAAAGTGATTCGCTCGGATTTCAGCTTATAAATAACCTTGTAAAACAGATTGAAGGTTCTATTAAAGTTAAAAATGAAGATGGTGCAGAGTTCATAGTGAGATTCCATGAACTGGAATATAAACAGAGAATAGCCGATGTGAACACAGTTCCTGCTTAATATTTTATTTTTTTAATATTTTTAAAACTTTGAAGTTCCAGTTAATAAGATCAGAAGAAGTTCATGGCCTCAAATTTTTAAATAAAAAAAAATAAAGAAAACTATGATTTAAAGAAAACTATGATTTAAAGAAAACTATGATTTGTAAATTCAAAATAAAACTTAAAATTAGATTCTGAAAGGATTAAGATGCTCCTGCCGGGATTCGAACCCGAGTCCCCAGCTCGAGAGGCTGGAATGATTGGCCGGACTACACTACAGGAGCTTTTGAATAGATTCTATGAATAAAAATTGATAATAACATTTCCAGTTAATCTATGGCGCTCATTCAGCCCTTAGTGGGAAATGTGAACATTAAAGTGTACCTTCTTTCTCACATATAAATGTTTCTCCATAACGAGTTTTTGACTAGCCCCTGGATGAAAGTGGAACGTGCTGACCTGAGTGAGATCCTGAAATTTCTCATAAATTGAAGCTACTCATAAATTGAATCTGCCTCAATCCTTTCCATGATCTTCTCCAATCATATCCATCATCCTCTGAAGTAGGAAGAGTGTCCCTCTTTTATCAAGGGGTTTGTTGTCGTTACCACACTTTGGAGAGTATATGCATGCTGGACAGCCCACCTCACACCTGCAGTCCCTCACGAGTTCAAAGGTCCTCCTCAGGATCTCCCCGAAGAGTTCTGATGCCTTCTCTGCAAGTCCCATACCACCTTCAAATGCATCGTAGATAAATATTGTGGCCATTCCCGTGCCAGGATGCTTGGGTGTGGACAGTCCTCCCATATCGAACCTGTCGCACATTATGTTGAAGGGTATCATGGATATCAGGGCATGTTCCACACCGTGTATACCTCCCTCAAAAACCTCCTTACCTTCAACAGCCTTTTCAAGTTCATCCTTCACATCATCTGATACTGTGAACCATAAACCCTTGGTTTTGAATTTTAAAGGGGGAAGATCCAGGGGTTTGGTTGCATGTACCTTGTCGTAGCTCATGATCTTGTACTTGTGGTAGTACTCACTGACCTCAAGATCACCGAAGAAGATTGAGAAATCACCCATATCCTTCCTGATGCCTTCACCAATGATCTTCACATCTATATCCCTCACAACCTGTGTATGATGGGCAACATCCCTCTTAACAACGTTTATAACACGTTTTTCAAGGTTGAAGCTCTGGACAAGGTAGGTTTCTCCCCTGTTTATGAGCACTGCTCCTTCATGGGCCTCCCTGTAGGCCTGCTCCCTGTCAAGGACTTCAAGCAGTCTTCCTGCAAACATGACCCTGAACATTTCCGATGATATGCTGTCGAGGCTCACACTGAATGCAGCCACCTTATCCCCAGCATAAACGAATTCATCATCCTCCCTTTTGATGAGACCCTTCCCCTGAAGCTTTTCAATATGGGCCTCAGAACCCTCTCCAAGGATCTCATCCCAGTTTTCATGGTTTTTGAGGGGTATTTCAGCTGAAGCACACATCAGGTGCCCTGAAACTATTTTTGGGTTGTGAAGATCTATTATGGCGTGTTCGTGGGGTTTGTCGAATATGGATTCTGGGTGTTTCATCAGGTACTGGTCAAGGGGGTTTTCAAATGCAACCAGCACAACAAGGGATTCATCAGTTCCACGTCCTGACCTACCTGCCTGCTGCCATGTGGACATTAGTGTTCCTGGGAAGCCTGAGATTATAACACCGTCAAGGGATCCTATGTTTATACCAAGTTCAAGGGCGTTGGTTGTTGTAACACCCTTTAAAATCCCATTTTTAAGGCCCAATTCAATTCTTCTACGCTCCTTTGCAAGGTAACCTGCCCTGTAGGAGGTTATCTTCCCTGTGAGATCCGGGCGTATCTCCTCCATCTCATTCTTGGACCATAATGCTATCAACTCTGCCATCTTCCTTGAAACCGTGAAGCAGAGGGTTTGAAGATCGTTGAGGACAAACAACAGGAGTAAATTCTTGGTTTCCTGGTGGGAAGATGTTTTGCTCTTGCCCTTGAAGTATGGATTGTAGAGTACGAAGTGTTTTTTACCACAGGGTGATCCATCCTCTGATACCAGTTTGAAGCTTTTTCCAGTTAATTTACTGCTGAATTCCTCAGGGTTGGCCAGTGTTGCAGATGAGAGAACGAACTGGGGATCCGATCCATAGAAATTACATATCCTGCGAAGCCTCCTTATTAGAAATGCCACATTGGAACCGAAAACTCCCCGGTACTGGTGTGCCTCATCGATTACAACATATTTAAGGTTTTTAAAGAAGTTTTCCCACTGAAAATGCCATGAAAGTACAAGATGAAGTTCGTAGGGATTGGTAAGCACTATTCTGGAGTTATCTCTTATCCACGGCTTTTTACTTCGATCCGTATCTCCATCATAGATCGCTGGATTTATAGGTATTTTGAACTCTTTTTCAAGTTCCTGAAGCGTTTTTAGCTGATCATTTGCAAGGGCCTTGGCAGGGTAGATGTAAAGAGCCGTTGCATCTTCATCTTCATTTAAAGTTTCAAAAACAGGCATGTTAAAGGCCAAAGTCTTTCCAGAGGCTGTGGGAGTGGTTATTATAACATTTTCTCCAGCCCTCAGGAGTTCCAGGGTTCTGCACTGGTGCCTGTAAAGTTTTATACCCCTTGTTTTGAGGTAGCTCCTTATGTTTTGGGGAAGACCCTCTACATCATCATAACGAGCTTCCTGGGGAGATAGAACTTCTATGTGCTCCACCCTGTTGTGGTAGCGGATATCTGACTTCAACCTGCGAAGAACCCTGCCCACCATCTCACTGTTGCCCATACCTGTCCACCAAAACCCTGTTTAACTGTATAATCTGTTTAACTGTACAATGTCTAACTCTATAAAATCAAAAAAATGATCCATCTCTTTTTGAAATCTGTTACCTTGAAATTATTGTTCAATCTGTATCCATATAGTGTATACTAAACATTCCATGAACACTTTCATTTTATATATACAGTTATTTAAAACTTTAAAAGGGAGAATAAATAATAATTTTATTGAAAAATAGGATAATAATTTATTGGGTACCGGAAATTAGATACCCTCATCTTTATGGGATGGAATGAGTAAAAAAAATGATTAAAGATTTATAAATTAGGAAATGGTGATCGTGTGGATTTAGATATGGTGGACAGGTTCAGAGGTGCGGTTATTGGACTTGCAGTTGGGGACTGCATGGGTGTGCCCATTGAATTCAAAGCTCCAGGTACATTTGAACCTGTGAATGAGATGGTTGGTGGTGGTGCCTTTGGATTGAAACCTGGAGAATGGACCGATGACACATCACTGGCCCTGTGTCTTGCAGAAAGCCTTGCAGTTTCAGGGGGATTTGATCCAGTGGATCAGATGAAGCGCTACAGCCTGTGGTACAGGGATGGTCGTTTGAGTGTGACTGGAGAATGCTTCGACATTGGAAACACAACCAGGTACGCGCTTCACAGCTTTGAAAGAACTGGTGAACCCTACAGCGGACCCTCCAATGAGAGATCTGCAGGTAACGGTTCCATAATGAGACTTGCACCTGTTCCCCTCTTCTTCAATTCAAATCCGTACCTTGCAGTTGAGAGGTCCGGTGACAGTTCAAGAACAACCCATGGCAATCAGCTGGCTGTGGATGCATGCCGTTACATGGGAGGAATCATACATGGAGCCCTCAATGGCGCAGCGAAGGATGAAATTCTATCAGAGTTTTACAGTCCCCTTCCAGGTTACTGGGATGAAAATCCCATGGTAGATGAGATTGCAGAGGTTGCATCTGGTTCCTTCAAGGTGAAGAATCCTCCTGAGATAAGGGGTACGGGTTACGTTGTCAGGTCACTTGAAGCTGCACTCTGGGCATTTGCAAGAAGCAGCAGCTTTGAGGAGGGCTGTTTGTTGGCTGTGAATCTTGGTGATGATGCAGATACTACAGGTGCAGTTTACGGTCAGATTGCAGGGGCCTACTACGGTGAATCTGGAATACCCAGAACATGGGTTGGTGGCCTTGCAGGTGTTGAAACCATCAACTGCATCCTTGAGAAACTCCTTGAAGCATCAGAATCCACAGCATTATGTGCAAATCTTCATTGATTAAAATGGAAGTACTTCACCAACCTGTTGTTTGGTGGATGATCCAAAAAGGATGCATGAAGATCCTTGAAAGGAAGGATCATCCATCCAACTCGGGGCACATGATGGCATCGAATGTGGGATTCCGGATCTTAAATTCACAGATCTTAAAAGTTAAGCTTGTCCAAAAAAATTGCTTTTAATAAACTTATCCAAAAAAATGTTTTAAAATTGGTTTAAAATTTGCTTTAAACCTCCTTAATAAAATGGAAAGTTTAAAAAAATGAAAATATGGAGTTTAAAAGAGTATTTCTGATATGATCAGGACCTTTTGAGCATCAAAGACATGACACTTGCTTTTGAATTATTTTTGGGCTGTGACATGCCTGGAATTGGCAGGGATGAAGAGAGGAACTCCTTGTTGACCCTGTCTGTCAGTTCCTTGAATATCATCTTGTAGGCTGTGCAATGGGGATCCACCCCTTCTATCTCCCCTTCCCTGTTCAGGGCGTTGTATGGACATCCTCCCCTGCAGAATTTCATGTACTTACAGTCCGAGCATTCCTCATCAACGTAGTCCTTGAACCTGTGGAGTAACTTCCATGCCTCTGACTCTGCAAGGTCTTCCATGCTCGGATGGTCCCTTACGTTGCCCATAACGTACTCTATCATTCCAACGAATCTGTAGCAGGGGTATATGCTTCCATCTGGGCCCACAGCAAATGTGTCTCCCATGCAGTCAACGTAGGTGCACACAGTACCCCTTCTCATGAACACTGCCTTGGCAAGGTGGTCGATGTTTTTAACCTCAATTTCATCTGCATGTTCCAGGTACTCCTCAAGGAGGTATATCAATAGTTCACCGTACTCCTCGGGGGATAAGGCCCATTTTTCAGGGTCTTCAGCTCTGAGTGATGGTAGTGCTGGGTGGAGTTTCAGGTTCAAACCATTTTCAAGGAAGTAGTTGAATATCTCCTCCCTGAGTTTGATTGAATGTGATGTGAAGGTGCATATGAAGCTCACACTGAGATCGTTGGCCTTTGCAATTTCATAGCCCTTCATTGTTTTCTCGTAGTACCCCTCTCCCCTCTGGAAGTCGTTCACATCCTTGGGGCCGTCCAGACTGGAACCAACAGGGATGTTGTACTCACTGAAGAGCTGTGCCATCTCTGGTGTTAGAAGCCAGAGGTTGCTTTGAAGTGCAAATGCAGGTTTTAAGTGGGCTAAACGTTTGCTCAGAAGTGGAAGGGCTTCGTTGTAGAAATCGAACCCTGCAAGGAGTGGTTCACCCCCATGGAAGGTGAAGGTCACAGGCTCTTCCCTGAAGTTTTCAAGCCATTCAACAACTTCTTTTATGGTTTCAATACTCATAGTTTCTGATTCTTTGTCAACACCCCAGCAGTAGTTGCAGTTTGAGGGGCAGTTCATTGAGGGTATTAACATAACGTGAAATGCCATTTGAACACCGTCTTTTTATAAAATCTTTCCTCATTTTTTAAGATTCAATGCTTTTTGAAACTTTAATACTAAAAAAACTTTTTTAAAAGTTTCAAATACATTTTTTGAATATAACCTTTCATGATTTGGATATATCACTTCATGAAAAATATTTTTAGGTTTAAAAAGTTTGTAAAGGTTTCAAATCCTTCTTCAGATACTAATATTTGACAGGAATTATTTAAATCTTAGTTTGAATTTTTTTTATGGATTTTTTTATTGAGATTTCCTTAAAAAATTTTTGAATTTATTGAATTCAATGATTCTAAAATAAATTCCCATTTATCTTCCTGACACATCACGCATTTACCTTTAAAGTTCTGAGGCGGTTGATCGCAGCTGCAATTTCAAATCTGCGGGGTCTTGCAAAGTTTGGAGGGTGACGTCCAGGATGGACTGCGAGCACGTCCAGCCCATACTGGTTTACATCTGCCTCAAGAAGATCCAAAACCTCCCCCAGCGTTCTTTTACTGCCCATGTGCTTTTTTGAGGCATAATGAATTGCATGGGCTATTGTTCTAGTCTGGCTCTGGTCAACAAGCTGCTCAACCTGGGACAGATCTACGAAGCTCCTGCCGATAAGTGCCGTTGATGTACCCTTGCTGTCGAGTTTCAGCTTCCTTCCCTTGAAAGCTTTTATACTATCAGGTTTTGGACAGCGTTTTTTGAATTTGAAGGGGTATTTAACCTCTTTCATACGTTTCACAGGGAAATCATCGGCAACTCTCCTAGCCTCTTCGGTTACATCGTGCGCAGTGTAACTCTCCATCATGATCACGTTGTCTGCTGCATCGAAGTAGTCTCCAGAACCACCCATGACCATGATTGTGGACACCCCATGATCCGTGTAGAGTTCCCTTATCCTGTCAATGAATGGTGTTATAGGTTCTTTTTCCTTTGAAACAAGTTGCTGCATTCTCTGATCGCGTATCATGAAGTTCGTGGCTGATGTGTCCTCATCAAAGAGCAGAACCTTTGATCCAGCTTCCATTGCCTCGATTATGTTGGCTGCCTGGGAGGTGGATCCCGATGCATTTTCTGTTGAAAATTCAGATGTGTCCATGATTCCAGGCGGTTCATGTATGAACGAACTTATATCCACCCTTTCAATGTTCCTTGAATCTTCTGCCCGTATTTTAACTGCGGAATCATCTGTAACAACGAAATGACGTCCGTCACCAGGGACGTGGTTGTAAACACCCCTCTCAAGGGCGTTGAGCAGTGTTGATTTGCCATGGTATCCCCCACCAACAACGAGAGTTACACCCTGCCTGATTCCCATACCTGTGATAGGTCCATGGTTTGGTGTTTCAATGGTTACATTCATTGAATCTGGGGATTTGAATGGAACTGCATCTTTCAGAGGACGCTGGGAAACTCCACTCTCCCTTGGAAGTACTGATCCGTCTGCAATGAATGCAACAAGCCCCATACCTGAAAGTTCACTCCTTAGGTGCTCTGCATCCTCGTAGGTTTCAACATGTTCCCTAACATCCTCAATTGGGAGGTTGCTTTGGAAGCAGGATGATTCAACCAGAACTGGAAGTACATCACAAAACATGGTGGTGGCTGCCCTTCCCATGACCCTTCTACCGTGTGCTGGAAGTCCCACTTGAAATCTGAGCTCCACATTACCATCCTGGATGTTGACACAAGTTCTTTCAAGAACTTCCTGACCTCCACTGTCGATGCGGAAGGTTCCACTGTGACCACTGCCTCCAACTCCTTTAACCTTTTTATCTATGGAACTGTTAAAGGCACGTGCTATGTAATCCTCAAGTGCAGTTATTCTCTGACTGTTTTTAAGAAGTTCAGATGGAAATGCAGCGTTTTTGCTTGAAACCTCCACCCTTAAAAGGGATGGACTTGCAAAGGGGTCACGCTGAACATGATCCACATGTAAGGTGAAGGTTTCAAAATCATAGCTTCCCCTTATGTCATTGTATGCCTTGTATCCTCGCCCATCTATTCTTTTAAGTGTTTGGAGAAGTTTTTCCTTCCTTTGCATATGATTTTACTCCCAAATTTCCCTATGATACGTATTGAATATTTTAAAATCCTCTTAAAAAATGTATTTACATTTTATATCTTCTTGTTCTTAATTGGATTATTACAATAAATCTATCTAAAAAATTATAAAATTAATTGAAGAAATTAATTCTAAAGATTACTTCTAAAGGATTAATTGAAAAATTGAAGGATATAACAAAAATGATTGAAGATCACTTTTTCCTGGCTGTTATCACAAATCCTCTGGCTTTGTTTCCATGATAGGTTGTGAAAACTGTTTCTTTAAACATTTCAATGGTAAATCTCGGCTTGATAAGTTCCATAAGCTCTTCTCGGGTGTAGTGGTGGGCCCTGAAGATTTCAGGACTTTCAGTACTGCCGTCTTCCGTTACAATGAAGGTTCCCATCTCACCAGTCTCTTTAAAATCTTTCAAGTACCTTGCCCTGTAAATGGGGTTGTCCCAGCTCTGCCCGAAATCTGAAAGGTAAAGAATTCCATCTTCCCTTAAAACTCTTCTGGCTTCATCCAGAACCATTTCCCTGTGTTCTGGATCAACCAGGGCCGTCATGAAGGCCTGTATCAGACAGACATCAAATGATCCCTCGGGATAGGGCAGATCCCGTGCATCCGCAACGTCAAAATTCACCCTGTTTTTGTAGATGGAGTTGAATCTCTTCGAAGCTCTTCTGGCATTCTCCACAGCCTCCTGGTTGATATCAAAACCAACAACATCATATCCATGTTCCTGTAACTTAAAGGCCATTCTTCCCCATCCACATGCAAAATCAAGAACTTTAGAACCCTTTGGAACCATCTTGAAAAATGATTCGTCCAACTGGACTGTGGATGGAGTTTCCCTTCCCTTGAATTTTTTCCACCATGCTTCAGAATCCATGGTATACAATTGATCATGGTTATAGAAATGATTATGGAATGCGATTTGGTGGAACCTGATTCAATCCTAAGAAAATTGATTCAATCCTTAAAAAATAATTCAAATCAGGTGTTCTGATTCAAAAATGATATGTTCAAAGTCCAAAGGCAGATTTGAATCCCATGAACACATCCTTTATTGATGTTAAGAGGGGATTTTTAATTTTGACTGGATCCTTCAGTCGTTCAAGCCTGTCAATCCTGAAGTAGAGTGGTGGATGGGTGTCCAGCCGCAACCAACTTGGAATTCTGCTTGAGGGTTTTCTCTCATAGGCCAGACGTGCGTAGCCAATCTTACGAAGGGACTCTGCAAGAACCTCAGGTTGACCTATCTTCATTGCAGAGACAAGGTCAGCTCGGGCCTCAAAGAACTTGGCAACGAAGTATATGGACCATATCACAATGAAGATGTAGAGAAAGGGTGATAAAACCACAACAGGGAGTAGAACCGTCAGGCGGAGGATGAACTCCCCCACTATGATTCCAAAGAGTATTAAAGGGTCTCTGCCCTGCAGATGGCCCAGCTCATGACCGATGACACTGAGTATCTCATCATCCTCAAGGTGCACAAGTAAACCCGTTGTTATGAGCACCACACCCCTCTTGGGACTTGGACCTGTTGCCGCAGCATTGGGCACCATGTTGTTTGAGATGACTATGGTGGGCATTGGAAGTCCGAATCTGTCAACTGCGGTCTTGACTATGCTGTAAACATCCACAACTTTGCTTGATTTGTAAAGGGGGTTGCATTTCATGCCGTAACTTTCAAACACTTCCTCTCCAAGTTCACAGGTGGGTTCCATTCCAAGTGCCAGGGATCTCTTGTAGATCTCACTTTTCATGTTTAGGATCATCGTTTTACTGAATTTTTCCTGGAATTCACCAAATTCTCCATTTGAAAGGTTGTACTGGACTATGTGGACGTATGGATTCTTTTGGGTGATCCTCCAGTGACCTGTTCGCTTGAATATCTTGTCAGAGAGAAGAACTATGCAGAACTGTATGAAGATAAATGCAAAAACACCGTAAACACCAAACAAAAGGAACAAAATTACCATGATTGAAAAGAAGAGGATGTAAATTAGGAGCATGTTGCTTGTGAGCATCCTGATTGAAAGTCGCCTCCTGAGGGTTGGAGGTTCCTCTGGAATGATGTCCTCACCTTCAACCCATGAGAAGTACAGCGTGGATCTCGTAACCTGCTCCTCGTAGATCTTAACCACCAGGAGAAGATCCTCCCTCACCTCATCCAGAAGGTTTTCAGGTGTGCTGGGAGATGCTTCAACCTCGACCTGGATGGGACTGGATGACTTTAGGAAAAAATCAGCACTCCAAAATCCTGTGTCATCAGTTGCTGTGAAAAATAGTCCTTGTCCTGTTTGCCGGATGTTTTTGAAGTTTTCAGGCTGCTGGCGCAGGTAGTAGAATCTTATAAAATGCAGCATCCTATCAAGGTAAACCTGTGATATTTCAACATCCAGGGAGTAGGACCTGTTTTGAGACATTGATTAACCTCTAATTAACAATCGAATATTAACAATTAAAGAATATGTTAATAACAGATTTTAGGGCATTATAGCACGTAGTTCATAATTTCAATGGGTTTTGAGTCATAAATATTTAATTTTGGTTCACCTTCAATTTCAATGCCCCACTTTTTTATCAATTATTATTCTGGAAAATGAGGGTATTATAAGTTTCTCAATACACCGAATTTTTGAATTTAAAGCGAGATTACCCTTTAAAATAATGTAAATCACTTAAAAAAATGCATATTTATCAAATTATATTTTAAAAGTAGATTGAAAATGATTGTGGGATTAAAACGAGTTATGAACTATTTAAGAATTGAAGTATAAGCTTTAGTTGAAATGTGAGTTTTAGTTGAAATATGAATTTTAAGTATAAAATTTAATATTCAAGTTATACGAACCCCTTGATACTAAGAACCCAAATAAAAGGGAGAGTTTTATAGGTATGAAACCTACAAACTCCTCTTATTTGACTGTGCTTTCACATTTAAGAGATGTAAAACCTTCAAAATGTTTCTGCACAGTTGTATTTACTGTTCGCTGTTTAACTGCTTGCTATCACTGTCATTCCTGGCTTGCTTGAGGTAGCCTTGAACATGGTGCTGTAACCGTAGCTTGAGTATGGAACATCGTACCATCCGTTACTGCCGTAGAGCTGAACTGATCTGTGTCTGGATGAGTAAGATGTTGAGTACTGAACTATCCTTGAGGTTATACCTGCAGCTGAAAGTTTGCTGTAGAGGTAATCACTCATTGCCCAGCAGTCTCCGCTTCCACTGCTCACCATTCCAGATGCTGTACTTGCTGAATGACTGTAGCCGTAGTTTGCACCGCTTGCAAGAATCTCAGATAGTGTGGATCCTGAGCTGGAACTTGTACTGGTTGTAGTTTCGGTTTTGGTTGAAGTCTTTGTACTGGTTGTAGTTGTGGTACTTGCTGATGCACTACCACTTCTTAACTCATGTGTTGAATCTGAAGAGCTGTCTGTGGAACTGTCAGAATCACTTGAACTTGTGGAACTTTCTGAATCACTGGATGTTGAATCACTGGAACTTGTTGTGGAACTGGTTGAGTCTGTTGAACTTCCTGTGGAACTTGTTGAGGTTCCTGATGTTACTGTGAACGGATTTTTTCCTGTGAGTTGGGTCATTGCACCTATGGTTTCGTTGGCAACCCATCCATCAACTGTTACGTTTGAGTCTGTCTGGAAGTATTTGACAGCCAACTTGGTGTATGGACCAAAGGATCCATCGAGTCTTCCTGTGTAGTAGCCCTGATTTTTGAGCCATTTCTGTAGGGTTACAACCTGATCTCCTGTTGCACCTATTTTCAAGCCATTGTCGGTAACCGCGTTTGTTCCGACTGTATTTTGATTTGTACTTTGAGTTACATTGGTATTCTGGGTTTCAGCTCCTGCAAATGGCAGGACACTGAACATCACACACAATGCAAAAATTGTTGCATATGTGGTTTTTCGCTTAATTTTATCGCCTCCGTGTCCAGATTGTTGAAATGAACAACAATCGCCTCCGGACAAACACATCTTCACTTCAACATCATATATAAATATTACGGTTTATTTTTAAAAAATAGGCACGTTTAGAAACTATTTAAGGAAAAAAAGCAAGTTTAAACCTTTTCGTTCAACCTGCAATACAATCACACCAATTCATGCCCCATTTAATGATTAAGAAATAGACTATAGTCAAATTTAAAAAATAAAAACAATTAATGACCATTATAACAAAATAAGGTCAAGTCAAAGTATTTATAAGTAGGACACATAGTGTAAATTCAAAAAAATGAGGATCATAGCCCATTAAACCATGAATAAAATGGATTTTTACTATTAGAATTAAATTAAAGGGATTAAAATATTTTAAGCATAAAATTCGTTATTTATGAATAAAAAGTCATTGAGGAGGATTAATTTAATAATTTATGCTATAAAAAAAGTTTTTTTTATTATTCTAAGATCATCAATGAATGATGGGAATTTGGAATAATCTGAATTCAATGGATAACATAAAATCAGGAATAGTATGAATTCAAAGGATAAAAGTTAAGATCATACAGAAGCCCTATTAAAATTTCATAGATCCAATGATCTGAAAATAAAAATTAAAAAATCAATCACCTATCTCCTCTATTATCGCCTGGTGCATTCTCCTTATGAATTCCATCCTGTCCTCGTACTTCAGGACATCCAGGTAGCTCTGTGCAACCAGGTTGAATGCGAATGGCGAGGGTATTCTGGTGTTTATCTGTTTTATGTTCATTCTACCATCTTCTATAATCTCAAGGACCTTTTTGGCATTCTTAACATCCATGAAGTCCTCCATAACCTCACGTCTGGCTTCCTTGAGTATTGAGAAGTTTTCATCAAGATCCTTAACGAACTTCAGGAGTATCTTGCCCTTAACCTGCTGACGTGACACACTTTTCTCATGGCCCTTGTACCTACGCAGTATCATGAGGGATCTGCCTGCACAGTGCCTGAATCTCCCTGCCAGGGTTTCTGTTTTATCTATAGCCTTGACAAGGATGTCCTCAATGTTTTCAGAGCTGAGTTCCTTGAAGGCATCAAGCCCACCGATCTTGCCCTCAGAGCTCAAATAAAATCCGTTGTCTGAAACAGATATCATAACATCCCTCTTATATTTACGGGCAATGATGTAGGCCACAGCCCTTGAAAGGGCGTCGTTAACCCTTCTTCCAAAGAGGGAGTGGAAGACCATGAACTTCCTGCCACCGAATCCTGTGTAGAACTCCACAAGAAGGGTTCTGGCACTTGGAACAATAGCGTAGAGGTACTGCTCCCTGAAGTAGCTGTAAATGGAGTTTGCAGCGTTGTAATCCACGTATAGGTACTCGTGTATGAAGTCTATGATCTCATCCCTGGATTTTCCTGCCTGGAACTTCACCTCCATCATGGCCCTGAAGTTCTGTATGGACATTGCAAGGTCGAATGCCAGGGGCAGCTGTTCAGAGAACCATGAGGGAATGGTTGGGGGTCCAGATGATGGTGTTACATTAACAGTCATTCCCCGGGCGTAGTTGAATCTGTAGATGTTCCCTCCGAGAACGAAGGTGTCTCCCTTGCGGAGTTTCTCCATGAAGTCCTCCTCTATGTGTCCCACAACCTCGCCGCCGCACTTGACCCTTGCAGAGGATCTGTCTGGTATTGTGCCTATGTTGGTTGAGTAGAGCATTCTTGCCAGTTTTCCACGCTTACCCAACATCTTGGTGTCCCAGTCAACCCATATCTTGGCGTAAACATATCGCTCCTCAAGGCTCGTGTACTCCCCTGCAAGGTAACTCAGCACACTGTAAAAATCATTCTCTGAAAGGTTGCAGTAGGGATAACTGCCCTTTATGAGGTTGTAGGCCTCTTCAATTCCCCACTTCTTTTCTATGGCCATACCATATATCTGCTGGGACAGTACATCCAGGCAGTTTGAGGGGATGTGTATCTCATCGATCCTTCCCTCAACTGCGTTTTTAAGGATGAGTGCACACTCAACAAGGTCGTCCCTTTCAACAACGATTATCCTGCCCTTGGATTTGTCATGGAGCCTGTGTCCGCTTCTTCCTATGCGTTGAAGTGCACGTGAAACAGATTTTGGGGAGCTCACAAGGATAACTAGGTCTATGAATCCTATATCTATGCCCAGTTCAAGGGATGTTGAGGATACAACAACTTTAAGCTCACCGTCCTTGAGTTTGTTCTCAGCTTCAAGCCGCAGCTCCTTGGAGAGGGAGGAATGATGGGCCATTATATTATCTGTACTGTACTTATCTGGGAACTTCTTTTTAAGGTTGAAAACAACACTTTCAGTTCCGCTACGGGTGTTGGTGAAGATCAGGGTTGTTTTGTGGGAACTTATAAGCTCGTCCAGAAGGTTGTAGAGGGATCTGTTTATCACCTCTGGATCCTCCTCCACTATGTCCTCAACAGGACTTAAAACCTTCATGTCAAGCTGCTTAAGGTAGTTGACATCAACGACCTTGCAGTTTCGAACCGCACCGTACGCGTAGCCAACAAGGAAACTTGCAACCTTTTCAAGTGGATGCACAGTTGCACTGAGCCCAATACGTGCGAAGTTTCCTGCAAGGTTCTGAAGCCTTTCAAGTGTTAAACTGAGGTGTATTCCACGTTTGTTATCTGCAAGGGAATGTATTTCATCCACAATAACGTATCGAACATCCTCAAGCTTTTCCCGGAACTTCGGGGCACAGAGGAGGATGGACAGTGTTTCGGGGGTTGTTATGAGTATGTGTGGTGGTACCTTGAGCATTTTGGACCGTTCGTACTGGGTTGTGTCCCCTGTTCTCACTGCCTTTCTGATACCAAGCTTCCTCCCAGATATTTCCTCTATTTCAGTGAGCGGTTCTTCAAGGTTCTTCTCGATGTCGTTGTCAAGGGCCTTCAGGGGTGATATGTAGATACAGTAAACCTTATCTTCCAGTTCACCCCTATCTGCCAGGGTTGTTAGCTCACTTATAACCGAAAGGAACGCTGTCAGGGTTTTACCGGAACCTGTTGGTGATGAAACCAGAACATTCTCATGGTTGTGTATGTCCATGATCGCACGTCTCTGGGCCTCTGAAAAGGTTTTAAACCTGGATTTAAACCATTTTTTAACCCATGGATGCAGTATGCTGTAGATCTCCTTGTCCTTGTAGGTTTTATCCTGTTTTTCTATCATTTTATCCTTTGTTTTATCCAATTAGAATTTATTAAAAGTATTAGAAGTGCTACAGAATTTTAATAAATTCAGTTCCCATTAATACACGTTTTTTCAGTAAAACTGTTCTTTAACCCGTAATATGTCCCTTACCCTTCCGAAGTAGAACACTTCAAAGTTTTCAACCCCAAAGACCTCAAAATCATTGACATCCACTGTTTTGTCCCTTAAAAATGGTGACAGTGCCTTCTCATGTAGTATGTCCGATCCTTCTGTTACGAAGTTGAATGACGGCATCACAATGAGATTTTTACCCTTAAAACTGCCTTTAAGGAAACATTTAATCTTCTCAAGACGTTCCCCACTTTTAAGGCCGACACATGGATGTTCATGACCTATTATGAGTGTTTTTTCACCAATATCTTCCAGATCATCTGGAACCTTATCACCATGAAGTATGAGATAGTTTCCAATTGAGAATCTGTCGTAAACCTGCAGATTCGTTCTTTCAGCTATGAATCTGGTGAAGTTGTCGTGGTTACCCTTTATGAGCACCACTTCCTGGAAGTTATCCTTTAGAAATCCTATGAAGTTTGATATCTCCTTCCATTCCTGACGCGTGATCCTTCCAAACTCATGTTTCAGGTCTCCATTTACTATAACACGGCTGCATTTGGTTTTCTCTATGATCGCCTCAAGCCTCGTCAGGATCTTCTGGTACTGAAACCTCGGAACCATTATACCCTCTGCATTGAGGGCCTCCTCGTATCCAAGGTGAAGATCCCCTAAAATCAAAGTATCTTCAATTAAAAAGGCCAAATCTATGATTTCAGCCCCATAAATATGATTTTTATCCATTTAGATGGTTTCTCCCTAAGATTTATTTTCGTTAAAAGGTTAAGTCTCATCAGAAGGTATTATCCTGTTTAAAGTCCAATAGATGATTCAAAAGAAAAAATACGTGTAAAATCTTATTCATTTTTATAAAGCTTTTTTTATAAATATTCATTTTTTTTTATAGAGTTTATGGATTTTATAGAGTTTATGGAACTTACAGAAGTTTATAAAAATTTCTTTGTATCTTAAACTTCAAATCTATTAATAAGTTGTGTAGCTGATACTGAAAAATATTTCTTATGATCTTATTTTTACATGGACTGATCATAATATTTTTAGTTCATGATCCAGATGTTGTTTTAGTTCAGGAAGTCTAGAGCACGATCATGAAAATAGTATTATACTAAAAAAATCATTATTAAGTACAGGAAATGGTTTTAAAGATCAATTCAATTAACCTAATCTTAAGGAACATTCAATTGAATGAATTGAAATGGACATGGAACATGCGAAAAATGTCCTTAAAGTAAAATGTTGGTGATTCAAATGTCAGATTCTGATAACTCAGTTAACATGAAGGATATCATTAAAAAATTAAATGATGAAGACCCGGAAATCCGAATTGAAGCTGCAGAAGCCCTTGGAAACTGTGGCGAGGAAGCCCTTGATCCTTTGATCAAAACCCTCAACGATGAAAACCCAAATGTGAGGTTTCAGGCATCCAAATCCCTTGGAAAAATAGGAAAACCCGCTGTTAAACCCCTCATCAATGCCTTGAAGGATGACACAGGAAACATCCAGAAGTACGCTGCATTCATCCTTAAGGATGTGGGAGATAGCAGCGTTGTATCTGACCTCATAGACGCCCTTAAATCTGAAGAATGGGCAGTTAGAAAGTTTTCAGCCAAATCCCTTGGTGAAATAGGTGATGAAAAGGCTGTGGAACCCCTTATAGAACTCCTTAAGGATGAGGACTGGGGAGTGAGGGTTGCTGTTACAAAGGCCCTGGGAGATATAGGTGATGAAAGAGCCATAGATCCTATTAAAAAGGCCAGACGTGCTGCAACAGGCGACAAGGATTATAAAAAGGTTGCAAACAAGGCCTTGAAGAAGATAGGTAAATGAATGGATTTATTTGAATCTGAATTCTATTCATTTTTTTTAAATTATTCATTTTAAAACTGAATCATGGCATTTAATCTTATTAAAATTAGGCGAAATTAAACAATTAATCCTTATTTTGGTCAAACCCCTCTATAACCTTGTAGATATCTTTACGTCTGTTTTCAAGGAGTGGAAGCTGATTTCTTACCTCCTTAATTCTTGAGGAGTCAATTTCTGCGTAGATTATCTCCTCAGAGGCTCCAGCTTGACTCAGCACATCTCCCCATGGATCAACGATCATGGAATGGCCGTAGGCAATGTATGAGAGTTCATGGTTTCTTGCAGGGGATGCAGCTGCAAGGTAAACCTGGTTATCAATTGCCCTGACCTTCATCAAAACTTCCCAGTGGGCTGGGCCCGTTGTCATGTTGAAAGCCCCTGGAACCAGTATGAGCTCAGCTCCCCTGTCCACCGTGAGCCTTGAAAGTTCTGGGAATCGTATGTCGTAGCATATTACAACCCCAATTCTGCAGAGTTCAGTTTCAACAACTGTTAGCCTGTCACCTGCAGTGAGGGTTTCAGATTCCCTGAAGCTTATCTCCCCTGGAACATGGATGTCAAAGAGGTGCATCTTCCTGTGAACATCCATGACCTCACCATCCCTGTTGAAGATGAAGCTGGAGTTGTAGAGTTTTCCATCATCAAGTTCGGGTATGGAACCTGCAACAACGTAGACGCCCAAATTCCTGGCTGCCTCGGATATCCTTTCAAGCGTGACGCTGTCTTCAGCAGATTCTGCGTACTCCTGGAATTTGCGGTTGTCGTAGGGGCAGTTGAACATTTCAGGCAGTAGAACCAGCTCTGCATCGTTCCGGGCAGCGGATTCTATCATGTTCACTGCTCTGTCCACGTTCGTTTCCTTGTTGTCCACCACTTTCATCTGGCAAACTGCGAGTTTAAAATGGTTTTTCATGGTAGTCCCCTGATCAAATTTTCTTGGATGATCTGCATTATTATCGGTTCCCAAGGAACCAGGAATTAAAGAATTTGAATCTTTAAAATGAACCCATTACTTCTTTGGATGTAAATATTCATTTATTATATTTGAAATCTGTTGAAAATCAGCTTCGTCCAGGTTAAAAATGGTTAAATCAACATCATTTTCAAATTTTACGTCCTCAGCAGGAGATTTTTTAGTACTGCTTTGAATCTGCATAAGATTACAGTAATCATTTCTCACCACGAAGGTTGAAACTTGACACATACCCCCGGGATTGTAGTTATATTTTCCAATAAGAGCCCCTGCAATATCCCTTAAATCTTTTTCAGATGGATTGTTACACGTGGAGTTCTCATTATTGAAATTATCTTTTAGAGTCATAGATAATAATAAGTCTCCAGTATCCATATAAATGTGTCGATAAGAATAGATAAACGTTTATTCTAAGATTGAAAAGTGTAGGAATCTTTTTAAGATCTCAATCCCTGGAAAATTGAGGTATAACTGATATCTGGCTGTCATGATTGGAGCATGAGATTATATATCCTTTTAGTAGCGTATAAGATTTTGTTTTCCTAAAAAATTTATAAAAATCTATAAATATAAAAATCCTCTCCCTCCCAAGGAGGCGGTATTTTGGGAGAGGGAGGTTCATGGGGCCATGTAATTACATGACTATCATAGATTCCTCCAGATAATATATAAAATTTTTTTCCAAATTCCCTCCATTTTCTAACCTAATCTCAAAATAAGAATAATAAACACTTCCCAAGGAGCAATAAAATGATATGAGAAATGAAAACTATCGAATAGGTTGATGTCGATGTCAATTAATAACATGCTAATGGTCTAGAAACAGATAGGGTATGGAAACTTAATTTTCACAAAACAACAAAAATTGGATAGTGATGATAACGATGGTTTGATTAAAATTGAATCTTAATTTTTTTTTATGGGAATTTTTCTTATGAGAAATATCTTATAGAACGTTGACTCATAATATTCCCTAATAAAACGTGAAAAAGTTTTATGAGTGGATTTTGAAAACTTCGTTTCAATAAACTATAATTTTCTTATAACTTGATTAGTATTCCTAAAATTAGGTAGTCCTACTTCATTTAAGTAGAACATGTTTTAAGCTGTATGAAATTGAAAACTATGCAAAGTTGATTCACAAAAAAATGGAGATGGAAAACATGTTTAAGGTAACCCTTGAGAGAAACAAATGCACATCCTGTGGAAGCTGTGAAGATACGTGTCCAAAACACTTCGAATTGGCTGAAGATGCCTTTGCACATATCAAAGGTTCCAAGAAGGCAGAGGTTGAGGAGTTGGAGCTTGAAGATGAAGACTGCTTTATGGATGCTGCAGAGAACTGTCCTGTCATGTGCATCCACGTCTACGAAGATGGTAAGGAAGTACTCTAAATGTTTTACGTAACCTTATTTTTTATTGAAAGGGGAGATGGAAGTGTTTGAGGAAAACATCTACAAATTGTTCATAAGCCACACCTCAGAGGAAGATGAGGATTACACCCGATTCATAGATAAACTCAATGATTCCTACGATTTTCAGTGGGAGAATCATTCGGTTTTGGGTGAAACTTCAAAAGAAGATATCATGAGGCAAATTGAACCTGTTGATGTGGTTGTGATCCTGTCTGGCCTCTACTCAAGGAACAGGAATACTATCCAGGTTCAGATAGACGTTGCAAGGGAACTTGAAAAACCCATAGTTGTTATCAGACCATGGGGTACAGAGAACGTTCCTGGAAACCTTGAATCAATGGCTTCAGGAGTTGTTGGCTGGAACACACACTGTGTTGTTGACAACATACGTAAAAGTGGACCCTACGATGATTATGATGATTACGATGACTGAATATCCTGTTTTTTTTACAAGTAATAAATGAATCTAGGAAATAGGAGGTCTAATGGGTATGAGCTGCTACATAAGACACATGAAGAAATTTCTAGGTGAAATTGGGATAAATCCATCTTCAAAGGAAGAGAGAAAGGAGGTTGACCTTGCAGTTCGCAGGGCCATTGGCAGGGATGCTTCAGACAGGTGCAACGAAGTCTGGAGGGAGGTTAAAGTCTGGCTTCAGGATGATGATAAAAACCGTGAACTTACCCTTAAACTTGAAGAGGAGTTCAGTTGAACCTGTTGAAGGGGTTTGAATTTTTAATCTGGATGAAAAATTTAATCTACCTATCCCATGGAAAATCATTTATAATACGCAGATCCATAGATCGTGAGTAACCATGAAAGATGAAGATATGACTATAGAAGCCTTAAAACAGGTTTTAAATGAAAGTAATTACATTCCAGACGACAGTATTGTCACAACTATTTTTCTAGCCTTGAAGTTGAAAAAACCCGTACTAGTTGAGGGTCCACCAGGTGTGGGTAAGACAGAGCTCTCCAAGGCGGTTTCAAGGGCCTTTGGAAGGGATTTTTTCAGGGTTCAGTGCTACGAGGGTATCACCTTCGAGCAGATCGTTGGGGAGTGGAACTACCAGAAACAACTCTTACACCTTGAAATGTCCAAGTTAACAAAAACTGAAGGACTTGATACTGAAAATGATGTTTTCAGTGATGAATTTTTCATTAAAAGACCACTTCTATCTGCTTTTATGAATGATAAACCTTCCGTTATCCTCATAGATGAGATCGATAAGGCAGATGAGGAGGTTGAAAGTTTCCTCCTACAGGCACTTGGAGAAGGTCAAATAACGGTCAATGACCTTGGAACCTTCAACCTGCAAAACGATCTCATGGTTATACTGACATCCAACGCCCAGAGAATGCTCCTTGATGAAACCAAGGATCGATGCCTGTTCCTGTACATAGACTACCCCTCCTTCGACCGGGAGTTATCCATTGTGAATTCAAGGGTGCCTGATGCATCAACGGAACTGGTTAAAAAAGTCGTAGAAAGGATCCAGAGTATAAGAAAGCTGAACCTGGCTAAAAAGCCATCAATCAGGGCCACTGTGGACTGGGTGAAAACCATCCTTGCACTGGGAAGCCCTGAAGGAAATGATGAAACCCTCAAAAGAACCGTTGGCGTTGTCCTGAAGAGTGAAGATGATAAAAAAAAGGTTTTGAAGGAGATATTCCACTCCAAAGAATGAATAAACTGATAACATTACATTATCTTTATTTTCATCTAAACATCTACTCATAAAAAAAATGATTGGAACATGTTTCTATGGATAAAATAGTCAAATTTTCAGGGCTTTTAAGGGAAAAGGGAATTCCTGCAAGCGTAAGAAGTACAGAAACAGCAACTGAAGCCTACAAACTTCTAAAAAAATATTCCAAGGAAAATGAAAACGTGCTGAGGGACGCGTTTGCAGCCATCTACCTCAAGGATAAAAGGCAGTTTCCAACCTTTGAAGAAACCTTTGATTCTGTTTTCGGCCCTGAAGAATCAGGGAAAACTGAAGAAACTGGAGAAGAAAGTGGTGATGTAACTAAAAAGCGTTCCAATTCAAAAAAGTTCCTGAAGGCTTATAACTACTCCTTCAAGGTGCTGGAACCTGAGAAGGTGAAGCCTGAAAAACCTGATGTGGATGGTATTGATTACATGCCTCCCCTGGATGAAAAACTCCAGGATCCTTTTGATGAATCTGAACTTCTTCAAAGGGACATAACCAAGCTGAATTCATTCGAACCAGAACTTCTGGATCTCTGTCAGAAACTTGGAAGAAAGATAGCCAATAGAAGAGCACGCAGACTCAATGAATCCAAGAAAATGAGGCCAGACATCCGCAGAACGATGCGTAAAAACCTCAAATACGGTGGAACACTTATAGATCTTGTCAGGAGCAAGCCCAAGATCAAGAAGAGTGAGCACATCTTCCTGAACGATATCAGTGGTTCCTGTGACTGGATAAGCAGCTGGTTCTTCTGCATGGTCTACGCAGCTCAAACATCATTTCACCGTGCTAAAACCTTTGATTTTGACAACAAAACCATTGAAACAACTTCTGCCCTTGAAGAAGCCAGGCTACTTGATGCCTTCGTTAAGGTCAGGGACCTGAGGCAGAAAAGCAGTATGATACACGGCACCTCAAACATGTACACTGCATTCAAAAGCTTCCAGAACCAGGCCAACATAAACAACAAATCCTACTTACTCATTTTAAGTGACTGCCGTGACTGGGCAGGTCCAAAATCGGATGAAAAACCATTGAGTGCCGACGTCCTTGAAGAGATAGCTCGAAGGGCTAAGAGAGTGGTTGTACTTAATCCAGAACCCAGGAATAAGTGGAACGTTGTTGACAGCTGTGTTTCCTACTACGAAGATGCTGGAGCAGATTTTTTCGAAGTGAGAAACCTTGTTCAGCTTGCAGATCTCGTTACTAAACTTTGAAACCACCAAACTCATTCATTGCACATCACATAAAAAAAGCTATAAAAATTGGTTAAATTAGATTTTAAAAGGTTTTAAACCATTTATTGATTGAAAAACTGATTTTTAAAGTGCATGGTAAAAAATAATAATCATGATGGCCATAAATAGAATTGAGTATTAAAGAAAATATTGGGGAGTGCCTTCCATGTCACTGCTTGAGCCATTCTGGAACCTTTTGTTGTTGAATCTCAATGCATTCTTGATTTTTTCAACTTTTAATGTGAATTCCGTGGGACTTTGGCTAGAGAATCAATGGCTGGACATCCTATTTGCATTATTAATGGCTTTAATACTGGGTTTGGCTGTTGAAAAAATATACAAACATTTTTCACCGGAACCCAAGATCTTGAAGAACACGTTAACCAGATTCACCATCCCCACACCGATCCATGGAGAGATAATCCTTCCAAACTCTGGGAAGATTCCAATAAGAAGTGATGAAACAGTTCTGGGAAGAGAAGATTTTTTGGGAGTTACCCCTCCAGACGATCTGTTGTTCGTTGGTAAGGAACACATGAAAATCATCAGAAAACAGGATAGCTTTTTTATAGAAGATCTGAACACTAAAAATGGTACCAAAATAAATGGAAAAGCTCTTAAAGGTCATGAAAGGGTTAAATTAAAGGACAAAGACAGAATAGTTGTTGCGAATATTTTAAATCTTGAGTACCATGAAAAAAAATTGATAACATGAATTAAAGGTTTATTCACCTATGTATCTGACCATCTTCAAGAGATCTCGAGCATCTTCTATTTTTTCTCTAAGATCAAGTTCAACATAGGCTTTTTTACCCCTGCTGTAACTTGAGGAAACTATCAACTGTTTTTTACCAATCAACTTAATGCCATCAACAGGTGTGTGGCCCACTATCATGGCATTACAATTTACAACCTTTAAAAAACAGTCCAAATCCTTTTTGGAGTAGTCCCCATAGCGGTTCCACAGTATCTGGAATAGATTTGTGTTTCCAAGGTAGCCACCCTCTGCAATGTTCACAAGGTCCTTAACACTTTTAACATCCTTAGGTGGTCCAGCATGACTTATGAACACTTTGTTTCTGGTTTTAACTGCTACTGGAAGTTTTTCCAGAAACTCGGTGTATTCATCCAGTTTTTCCCTCCATCTAGCTTTAAATTTTTCCTTGAGAAGAACTTCGAAGCTCAGGGTTTGGTTAACTCCGCCCTTGTAAATTGAAACATCTGAAATTGTTGCCCATTCATGGTTTCCAAGGAGTAGATGAAATCTTCTGAAGGTTTCACAGTGGGACTTCACATAATCCAGAAGTTCCAGGGATCTGTCGTCTTCAGCGCCCATGGCATGTATGAGGTCACCCGTTATTATGAAGTAATCATTATCATCCTTAAAATCTTTCCATATTCGAATAAAACTGATAAAATCATCTAGGTTACCATGTAAATCTGTTACAATAAGTGCGCGACCTTTTTTAGGTAGTTCTATAAGTTTTCCATTGTACAGGCCCATAATATTTATTTGTGTTTTATTAGTATTAGTATTTTGTAGGAATCCACTGGAAACTTACCAGATTGCGATCACAAACTTGAAGTTTGGAGTTGAATTGAAGGATTTAATGGAAAGCTTCTTCAAAATGGTATGAAACCAATCTACTTGAGATTTACATAGTTTGTATTAAATATAATGAAGATTAAGGAATTTTATAGAAGTAGGGATTTGTGGACACCATGGATCATAATGATAAGCTTGACAGAAACCCAAAAATGATTGCGAGACTCACAATTTTCACCCTTGCCCTTCCAATTTTCATATGGTCCTTCAGTGCAGGTATCGTGACCATATCCCTCCCAACAATCTCCCAGTACCTCGACGTGGGCACAGGACTGGTTTCATGGGTTGTTGTAGCCCATCTCATCATTTTAATAAGTTTTCTGTTGATATTTGGAAGACTTGGGGATTACGTAGGTTGTAAAACGGTTTTTCTCCATGGAATTGTATTATTCACAGTTGGATCCTACTTATGTGGCATATCCCTTGACATCTTTCAACTCATAGCTTCAAGGGTGCTTCAGGGTGTTGGTTCTGCAATGATACTCTCAATGACACCCGCCCTTGTATCATCCAATTTTAAACATCACAAAAGGGGCTGGGCCTTTGGATACATCTCACTTGCAACAACCCTTGCACTCGCACTTGGATACGGTGCTGGAGGTATCATAATATCCCACCTAGGGTGGCACTGGATCTTCTTCAGCACCGTGCCCATGGGAATCTTTGCAGCTTACATGGTCCAAACTGTACTTCCCCAGGGCGAAGTAGTAAAAAATAGGCCTAAATTTGATTTAACAGGTTCAATTCTAATTTTTATTACAGTTGTGAACTTCACATTAGCACTTGAACTTGGAAAAACGGTGGGATGGACATCCCCCATTATTATTGGAATGTTTTCACTGTCAGTTGTACTTGCATTGACGTTCTTTGTATGGGAATCCAGACAGACGTGTCCACTCTTCGATGTTTCACTGTTAAAAAATTTGAAGCTGACATTTTCAATAGCTGCAGCTTTTCTAATAAGCACGGTACTTACTGGAACGATTTTTCTCATTCCCTTCTTCCTGGAACTTGTTATGGGTTACAGTACAGATTTTACAGGTCTCCTGATCCTTGCACCAACCCTTCTCATCCTCTTTGCAAGTCCCATCTCTGGGCGTATTTCAGATAGGTTTAGTTCAAGAATTCCAACCATCATTGCAGGCATGACCCTGATAGCAGCACTGGTACTGTTTACACTCTTCAATCCAACCATTGGAATCTTGTTCATATTCATTGCCCTTGCTGTGAGATCCCTTTCAGAGGGAATATTTTCACCTGCAAACACCAAGCAGGTGATGAGTCACAGTGATACTGAGAAAATGGGATCTGTTTCGAGTTTACTGAACACTGGCAAATATTTAGGTCTTGTAATGGGGGTTGTGTTGTTTGAAACAGTTTTTGAAGCGACCATAAAAACAAGTTCGTCAAATATTGAGGGTGTGACATCAACTGGAGCATTCCAGATGAGTGCACCGGTAAATACACTTCTAGCAGGTTTTCACAGTGCCTTTATCATGGGGGTTGGGATGAGTATCCTTATACTGATCTTCATCCTGCTCTCCAGTGAAAAGACCCATAACCCCTGAAACAATGAAAAATCAGGATGGAAGGTAATTCAGATCGAAGATATCGTTCTGGATGATGGTGACATTTTTATCAATGTATCCAATTTGTTTTTGAATATCAACGATTTTTAGAGTGTTTGTCTTGAATTCATCCGTGGGAACTGCCACAAATTCAACATGAATCAATGCATCTTCCTCAATTTTAAGGGTCACCCCCAATTTTTCTGAAAGAATTTCTGCTGTTTCCCCCCTGTGGGTGTTAACGTAATCCGTTGCTTCAACATGCACCTTCAAAAATTTCCTTAAAAGTTCTGGTTTTTTGTTTATGAAATTTTCACTTGTAACAACAACACAGCAGGGATAGTTGGACCATATATCCCCAGAATACATTAAAACATCACCACCACCTGAAAGATGTGAAATGGAAATGTAGGGTTCCCATCCTATGAATCCATCAATTTCACCAGTTTTAAGTGCTTCTGGCATGACGGGTACTTCCATTTCCTGAATTTTAACGTCAGTTATGTTCAGATTGTTCTTCCAGAACAGGTAGTTTATGAGAACGTCCTGTATTGAACCACTTTTAGGTACCGCTATTTTTTTGCCTTCGAGATCTGCCACTGAGGTTACATTAAGATCTTTGGAAGTCACAATCCCGCTTCCTTCCTGGTTTACAGCCGCAACAACTTTTATATGTTTTCCCTGGCTTATGGCAGTTGTAACAGGTGTAACTCCACAGTATCCCACGTCGATCTTTCCACTGTTCAATGCCTTTACCATGGATGAACCGTCCCTGAATGGAACCAGTTGTACGTGCAATCCTTCCTTCTCAAACATGCCCCTTGCATCTGCAACAAAGAGCGCAGAATCATGATTCGTTGGAAGGTATCCTACAGTAACGGTTTCCTGTGAAACTGTGTAATAGTTGTAGGTGCCTATAATCAGGCATAAAACTAATATCAATGAAATTAGGGTTGTGTATTTTTTCATTAAAAGCTCTTCCTTTAATTAGATTTAATGAACTCATTTGATTTAGTATTTTACAAGGTTCCTTCAATTATTCATCAGTTTGTTGTTCGTTTTAGAGGAAGATATATTAGGGTTAAAAATTTAGAGTACTTCCTTACCAAATAATATTTTATTTAAACTGAAATACGTTTATGAATGGAATGAATGGAAAATGTCATTTTTAACTGGAGCTGAAAAAGTCCAGTGTCAAATTTTTACCCCCTGTTAACTCCATCGGAGGATGTAGTTCCTTGAATTCAAGCTGATATTCCTTTAATAATTCCATTGCATCATCGGTTACAGATGGTGCAACCAGCACGCCCCTGACGAACTCCTTGTGATCCGTGAAGCAGTCCAGATACTTCTTCAACTGTTTCACTGCGTTAACACCGGCACGTCGGCTTTTAAGTTCAAGGACCATTACTGCACCATTTTTATCCTTTCCAAGTATGTCTATGAAACCGTTTTCTGTTTGATATTCCCTGCTTGTTGGTCTGAAACCCTCTTCAATGAGTTCAGGGCTTTCAAAAACCATTTCCCTCATGTTCTCCTCGTAACCTGCAATTTCAAGTTCCTTGAAATCTTCCCCTATGAAGTACGATGCCATGTAGGTGCGGTGGATCTCCACTTCCAGACTTTCAGGAGGGTTTCTTCTTGAACCTGTGATCTGGAGGATGCCGTTTTTGAGGTTGGCCTTGCAGTTGGATTTGGGGGGTTGCCAGTTTACAGGTTCCAGGTTTCTGTCCTGATGGACCATGAAGGATCCGTCTGGTTTGATTATGATGAACCTGTCACCGGATCCCAGACGGCTCTTGGCCCTGCCCTGATATAAAACCTTGCAGCATGCCATAACAACAACAAAAGCTCTTTTTGATATTCCTTCATTTATGATCTCAAATGTGCGGCGGATATCTGGATTCTTCTCTGATAAAAATTTCATAGAATCATTTTTAACAAAACTAACAGAAATACCTCACCCATAATATGATTTAGATGATTTTTAATAATTATTTGGTGATCAAAGCTTTGAAGGCCATGGGATCAAATTATATAACCTCCAAATACAGATAATAAGGATAATAATTGTGTTTCAAAGGTTTTAAAACTCCAATATTTAGAGAACTCATGAAGCTGATTCAAATGTACACTAACCTAAAACTCACACTTTTTTTTGAGTTAATTCTTGTATTATAATAAGAAAAATTATAAGAATCCTAAAACAATTATCCCTTGGAATTGAGATACAAAGAGTAGGTAATGAAAGTATAAGTACTGAAAGTAGAGGATCTGATGAAATGTTTTCCACGTGGATAATGTCAGGAATTTGGGGTTTGTTTGCAGGCTCAGCACTGATCGTTGGTGCTGTTGCAGGTTACTTCTTCAAAATTCCCCAGCGTATCATAGCAGCCATAATGGCATTTGGTGCAGGCGTTCTCATGTCTGCAGTTTCATTCGAACTTCTCAGTGAAGCTTACACCGTTGGAGGAGTTTACAACGTTATACTGGGATTTTTGCTTGGAGCAAGTATATTCACAGTTGCAAATGTTTACCTTGCACGCAGCGGTGCCAAACATCGTAAACGTTCAGGCAAGAAGATGTTATCTGGAAACGGTTCTGAAAGCAGTGGCCCTGCAATTGCAGTGGGTTCCATCATCGATGGAATACCTGAATCCATCGCAATAGGACTCACCATGATCGAGGGAGGTGTTGTGAGCACTGCAACGGTTGTTGCAATATTCCTTTCCAACATACCAGAGGGCCTTTCAAGTTCTGCAGGACTCAAAACAATGGGATGGAATGCAAAACGAGTATTTATCCTCTGGATTGGAGTGACACTCTGTACAGGTTTTTCATCCCTTGCAGGTTACAGCATATTCGGTCAGTTCGATCCTGCAGTTATATCCATTGTTCTATCACTTTCAGCCGGAGGTATCCTTGCAATGCTGGTTGACACCATGATACCTGAAGCCTTTTCAGAAACACACAACCTTGCAGGCATGATAACTGTACTGGGTTTCATAATTTCATTCATTCTATCCAAGTTAGGTTGAAAATTGAATCGAACTTCAATTCAAATTATTTACATGAATTCACATAGTACTAGTATGGGATGTCGTTACTGTAAAATTCTGGAAAAGGAGAACTTTGGGGATCTTCTTCTTGAAACCCGTCACTGGATAGTTTTTTTAGCACCCAACCAGAGTCTCGTTGGAACATGTGTCGTGGCCTTGAACAGACACTTGGAGGATTTATCAGGCCTTGAAATGGAAGAATGGGAGGATTTTGCAGTTCTGGTAACGAGGATGGAACATGCTTTGAAGTGTGCCTTCCATGCCACCATGTTCAACTGGGGCTGTTTGATGAACGCATCTTATCTGAAGGATCCACCTGAACCACACCTTCACTGGCATTTAATACCCCGCTACAACCATGAAGTGAGATTAAATGGTGTAAGATTTGAGGATGTGTACTTCGGCCATATGAAACCCCAACCCCCCAAGGACATATCCCTCAAAACCAGGGAAATGATTTCAGATAAAATAAAGGAAAATTTATCCAATTAAATTCAATCGGAGATAGTTACGATGCTCTGATACAAAATAGAATCTGAATAAGTTACCATGAACTTTAATAACTACTTATTCTATCCTAAAATATCATTTCATGATAAAAGGGATGATTAAAATTAATTAAAAAAGGATTGAAGATAATTAGAAAGTATTTAAATATCTTAAAAAATTTCTCTTAAAAAAATAAAAATTGATAATCCCATTAAGGAGAGCTGGAATTCCAATGTTAGAACCATCACTTGAATACCTGAAAAACTTTGAATTTGAATCTGGAGATGTTTTAGAAGAATTGAAGATGGAGTATGTAACCTTTGGAACTGCCAAGAAGGATAAGGAGGGTAATGTGACAAATGGATTACTCTTCATCCATGGATCCTCTGGTGACTACGGATCTGTGAAGCGTTTCAAACCTATCATGGGGCCTGGGAAGGCCATTGACACAGATAAGTACTTCATGATCTGTACGAGTTCCCTGGGATCTGGAGGATCGTCCAAACCATCGAACTCAGGTTTTGGTGCTGATTTTCCAGGGTACACAGTGAAAGACATGGCCCATGCCCAGTACCGTCTTTTAAATGAGAAGTTAAACATCAAACACCTTAAGGGTGTTGTTGGGACATCCATGGGTGGTTTTCTGAGTCTGGAATGGGCTGTGCGGCATCCTACTTTTATGGATTTTATCATTCCAATTGTAACAGGTCCCTCTGTTAGGGGCAGGAACCTGGCAATGTCTGTACTTTGCAACTCAATGATAGAGAACCATCCAGATTATCAACACGGCAGGTACACTCACAACCCTGAAGATGCCCTTGAAAATGTTAGCAAGCTGGAATTTTTATTTGTCTTCGCAGATTCGTACTACCACAGGGAGTTCAGTGGTGATGAGGAACTGCTCCTTGCTTTTAATGAGCAGGGTGTTGAGGGTGGAAAAGTTGATGCCAACGATGTTGTGTGGAGAAACCATGCCGCAATATCCTACAACCTGGAACCAGAGTTATCCAAGATCAAGGCAAAAACCCTGATCATTGGCATTGAAGGGGATAACTTCTTCCCACCAGAACTGGATGCCCTTCCACTTTCAAAAGCTATAGCTGATTCTGAACTCTTTTTGTACAAATCTAGGCTGGGACATCTTGGTATCAACGAAGTTGAAAAAATGGAAAAAACAATTGGAAGATTTTTATCCCAGTTTTAGAAGTAGTGAAGAAAAAAGTACTGCATAATTCAGGGTTTATGAAAATTGAATAAAGATCCTTTGAGGAATAATCACGTGATCAATCCTCAGGCAGTTTTCCATGCTTCTCATAGTACCTGAATGCTTCAAAGAAATTTGGAGCATCGGGGTAGATGTTTGTGAATTCAGCAAATTTTTTGAGTTTGTTTATAGTTGTAGAATCTAGAACATGTTCCATTGAACAGGCTTCTTCATCTGCAGTTTTAAGATCCACACCAAGGATGTTTAAAAAGTTTTTAAGGATGTCGTGTTTGTGCATGACGTTCTCTGCTATTTCCATGCCCTTTTTGGTGAGGTTTATATCTCCATAACGTTCGTATGAGACAAGTTTACTTTCTGAAAGTTTTTTTATTGCTTCAACAACACTTGGAGGTTTAACGTTAAGATTTGCTGCAATATCTTTGACTTTTATGGTTCCATTGTTTTTTTGAAGGTTGTACATGACCTCCAGATAGTCTTCTATGCTCTGGGTAAGTTTAAGGGAACTGCTCATCTAAATCAACCTCATTTACATTCATTACCTTTATTAGATTTAATTCTTTTCCCCTTCATCTGCAGAAGCATCCTCTGCATCATCATTTCTGTCCCTGTCAGATTCTTTAGTAACCCATTTTACCTGAACAGAATCATTACTGCACATTCCACATCCATCACAGTCATGTTTGAATGTTTTTTTAAATGTTTTTTTTAATGAATCAATGATTTTCATTTTATTCACCATATTTTTATATTGACCATATGTAATATCGATTTTTTTTATCCAAGTATAATGTGCAGTAGGGTTCCAACAACCAGTGCCATTCCCAACATGAGTGCCAGGGTTTTCATGGTGTCCTTGATTCCAAGTTCCTTCAGTAGGATAACAAGGGTTGCGATACATGGGAAACTCACTGCAAGAACTGTGGATGCAACAACCAGTTGGTTGATTCCAAGGTGTAGTGGGGCGAGCATTGCAGTTGCAAGGTCCTTTCTCAGTAATCCCATTACAAGGGCGCCTATTGCATCGTTTGGAAGTCCGAAGAGGTTTGAGAGTATTGGTGAGAGTGCTGCAACGATAACATCCATTATACCGAATATATAGAGGAGGTTGATTGCAAGAACTCCAAGGAACACGAAGGGCACAGCTTCAATAACAAAGCTCTTAACCCGGAACCATGTCTTCTTCAGTAGGGTGTTCAGGTGTGGGATCCTGTAGGGCGGTATCTCAAGGAAGACCTCTGGACTTTCACCCTTGAGGAGTTTGTTCAGGAGCATTCCCACAAAGACGTATATGAGGAAAAGGGTTCCATAAACAATTGCAATGTACTGCAGACCGTATGGGCCTAAAAGACCAATTATAACTGCAGTTTGGGCCATGCAGGGTATTGAAATTGCTATGAGTGTTGCTGCTATGAATTTTTCACGTTTACCCTCGAGTATCCTGGTTGACATGACCGCTGGGAAGTTGCAGCCAAATCCAAGTATTATGGGTATTATTGAGTATCCGTGAAGCCCTATCTTATGCATCAAACTGTCTATGAGCACTGCAAGTCTTGGCAGGTATCCGAAATCCTCAA